>Ga0137415_10000111_pt1 | contig 63933 bp, 42 predicted proteins | sample CZODoug3_1_1_16f_FD_183082 | JGI IMG/M metagenome (GOLD analysis project Ga0137415, IMG submission 183082) | Vadose zone soil fungal communities from Angelo Coast Range Reserve, California, USA - CZODoug3_1_1_16fungal (Hybrid Assembly) | ecosystem: Environmental > Terrestrial > Soil > Vadose... | reverse complement strand
GCGGTGCGGTTCGCCGATGGGGTGGGCGCGCTGCTCGAGCGTGGGGTGGACGCGGTGGTGGAGATCGGGCCGCGCGCGGCGCTGTCTGGTGCGGTGAGCGAGATCGTCGGTGATCGCAAGGTGGTGGTGGCGCTGGGCCGTGACGAGGAGGAGGTTCGTGCCGCGCTGACCGGGGCGGCTCGGCTGTGGGTGTGCGGGGTGGAGTTGGACTGGGCCGAGATGTTCGCCGGCCTGCAGCCCCGCCGCGTCGACCTGCCCACCTACGCCTTCCAGCACGAACGCTTCTGGCCGAGTGGATCGGCTGCCCTGGTGGGTGACGTGTCGGCCGCGGGGCTGCACCGCGCCGGCCATCCGCTGCTCGGCGCCATCGTCGGTCTGGCGAGTGGTGGATGGCTGTTGTCGGGCCGGTTGGCGCGCGAGGCGCAGCCGTGGTTGGCCGATCATGTGGTGCTGGGGTCGGTGCTGTTCCCCGGCACCGGGTTCATGGAGCTCGTGCTGCGGGCCGGCGAGTTGGTCGGTTGTGACGGCGTGCAAGAGCTGACCCTGGCCGCGCCCTTGATCCTGCCCGAGCGCGGTGGGGTCCAGTTGCAGGTGGTGGTACACGACCGCGAGGTCGAGATTCACTCCCGGCCCGAAGATGCCGAGGGCACCGGCGCATGGACGCTGCACGCGATCGGTGTGCTCACCGAAACCGTGCTCACCGAAACCGTGCTCACCGAAACCACGGACACCGACACGGCGGACACCGGATGGGCCGCCACCTGGCCCCCGCCCGGAGCGGACGCTGTCGACCCGCTTGATCTGGAGGCGTACCGCGTCGGGTTGGAGTCGGCCGGGTTTGACTACGGGCCCTCGTTCCGAGGGTTGGAAGCGGCCTGGAGACTCGGTGACGAGCTCTACGTGGACGTGGCGATCCCCGGCGAGGCCGGAGTGGATGCCGGCGACTACGGGATCCATCCGGCGTTGCTGGATGCGGTGCTGCAGGGGGTTGGGCTGCTTGCCCCCGGTGGTGGCAGCCGGGTGCCGTTCGCCTGGGAGGACGTCAGGCTGGTGGCCACCGGCGCGAGCCGGATACGCGCCCGGCTGCGGTGCAGGGGCGCGAACCTCGACGCCGGTATCACCCTGAGCGTCGCCGATGAGGGCGGGAACCCGGTATTCGCCGCGGGCGGCCTGGTCCTGCGAGAGGTGAGCCGTGAGCGCCTCACCCCGGCGCGCACCGGCACCCCCGACGCATTGCTGGAGTTGGGCTGGTCGCCGACCGAGCTGCCGGAGGTCACCGACCCGGCCACCGAAGCGAGCGGGGTGGTGTGGGGGGAGGACGCCTTTGGCCTGGAGATCAGCCCGCCCTCGGCCGGTGCGGCGCCCGAGTTCGTGGCCCTGACCGTGGTCGGAGGTGACGCACGGGACCAGTTGGTTGGGGTGCTGGAGCAGGTGCAGCGGTGGCTGGCCGACGAGTCGGTCGCGTCGTCACACCTGGTGGTGGTGACGCGCGACGCGGTGGCGGTGGACGACGGCACCCGGGTCGGCCGGTCGGTGCCGGTGGATGTCGCCGGCGCCGGGGTGTGGGGCCTGGTGCGCACCGTGGCCTCGGAGAACCCCGGCCGGGTCACGTTGATCGACTCCGATGAGGCGTCCCTGCCGCTGTTGTCGTCCGTGGTCGCGGCCGGTGTGCCGCAGGCGGCGTTGCGCGGCGGTCGGTGCTGGACGCCGCGGCTGGAGCGGGTCGTTGGTGATGTCACCGTGCCCGAGGTGCAGTGGCGTGCCTCCTACGGCGGCGCGGGCACGGTGGCGGACATCGAGTTCGTCGCCGCCGTCAACGGCAGCGAGCCGTTGGCGGTCGGGCAGGTGCGGATCGGTGTCCGCGCGGTGGGGGTGAACTTCCGCGACGTGCTCAGCGTGCTGGGCATGTACCCGGACGTGCTGGCGCCGTTGGGTCTGGAAGGCGCGGGTGTGGTCACCGAGGTCGGCCCGGGGGTCGACCGGTTCGCGGTGGGCGACCGGGTGTTGGGCATGTTCCCGGCGGCGCTGGGCTCCACAGCGGTGGCGGACGCTCGGGTGCTGGCCCAGATGCCGGCGGGTTGGTCGTTCACCGATGCCGCGTCGGTGCCCATCGTGTACCTGACCGCGTTCTACGCGCTGCGCGATCTGGCCGGTCTGCGGGCGGGCGAGCGGGTGGTCATCCACGCCGCCGCCGGTGGTGTGGGGATGGCCGCCGTGGCGTTGGCTCGGCACTGGGGCGCGCACGTGCTGGCCACCGCCAGTCCGGCCAAACAGCCGCTGCTGCGCGAGATGGGCATCCACCCGGCCGACATCGCCTCGTCGCGCGACGCCGGGTTCGAGCAGGTCTTCGGGTCGGCCGAGGTGGTTCTCGACTCCTTGGCCGGTGAGCTGGTGGACGCCTCGCTGCGGCTGTTGGGTGAGGGTGGCCGGTTTGTGGAGATGGGCAAGACCGACGTCCGCGACCCACAACGGATCGCCGCCGAGCACGGCGTCGCATACCGGGCGTTCGACCTTGCCGAAGCCGGTCCCGACCGGATCGGAGAGATGCTCGCCGAGGTCATGGACCTGTTCGCCTCGGGCGCGATGTCGCCGGTGCCGGTGACGGTGTTCGAGGCTGGCCGGGTCCGAGACGCGTTCCGGTACATGGCGGCGGCCCGGCATGTCGGCAAGGTCGTGCTGCGGATGCCGAGGCCAGTCACCGGGCCGGTGTTGATCACCGGTGGCACCGGCGGGATCGGGTCGGTGCTGGCCCGGCATCTGGTCGCCGCGCACGGGGTGCGGGATCTGGTGCTGCTCAGCCGCCGTGGCCCGGCCGCCGAGGGAGCCCCCGAGCTGCAACAGGAGCTGGAAGCGACCGGCGCGACCGTGCGGATCGCGGCCTGCGACGCTACCGACCGCGACTCGCTCGCCGAGATCATCGCCGGCGTCGGGAACATCGGCGCGGTGATCCACACCGCCGGGGTCATCGACGACGCCACCATCACCGGACTGACCTCGGAGCACCTGGACCGGGTGCTGGCCCCCAAGCTGGGCGGGGCGCGGCTGCTCCACGAGCTGACCCGCGACCACGACGTCAGCCACTTCATCGTGTTCTCCTCGCTGTCCGGTCTGCTGGGTGGCCCTGGGCAGGGCAACTACGCGGCCGCGAACACCGCCCTGGACGCCTTCGTCCAGGAACGGCACGCGGCCGGTCGACCCGCTCTGTCGCTGGCGTGGGGGCCGTGGGACGTCGAGGGCGGGATGGTCGGCACACTCGCGGACGCCGATGTGGCGCGGATGCGGCGCGCCGGGATGGTGGCGTTCACCGAGGCCACCGGCATGGCCGCGGTGGATGCCGCGCTCGCGGCCACCCGCCCGGTGCTCGCGCCGGTGCTGACCGGTCCAGCCGGCTCAGCGGTCGACGTGCCGCCGATGCTGACCGGCGTGGTGCGACCCGCCCGCCGGACCGCCGCAACCGGGTCCGCCTCCGGGATCGCGCTGGCCGGGCGGCTGCGCGCGCTGCCGGCCGCCCAGCGCACCGACGTGATCGTGGACCAGGTCCGGGCCGAGGTGGCCACCGTGTTGGGTCACGGTTCCGCCGACCGGGTCGACCCACTGCGTTCGTTCAGCGAGCTCGGGTTCGATTCGCTGACCGCCGTGGAGCTGCGCAACCGGCTCGGCGCGGCCACCGAGCTGCGGCTGGCCTCCACCGTGGTGTTCGACTACCCGACCGTGCAGGCCCTGGCCGAGCACCTGCTCGACCAACTCGGCCTCACCGACGACGACGCCGCCAGGACAGCGACCGTCGCCGTGCCGGCCACCGGTGCGCCGCTCGACACCGATCCGATCGTCATCGTTGGCATGGCCTGCCGCTACGCGGGCGACATCGACTCGCCGCGGGCTCTCTGGGACTTCGTCGCCGCCGGATCCGATGGCGTCGGGCCCGTGCCCACCGACCGCGGCTGGGTGGGCGCCGAGGCCGCCCTCGGCGGGTTCGTGACCTCCGCCGCCGAGTTCGACGCGGGATTCTTCGGGATCTCGCCCCGCGAGGCGTTGGCGATGGACCCCCAGCAGCGGCTCGCGCTGGAGTGCTCGTGGGAGGCGCTGGAGCGGGCCGGGATCAACCCGCACACGCTGCGCCGTAGCGACACCGCCGTGTTCCTGGGCACCTCCTTCTCCGGCTACGGCGGCGGGGGCGAGGAGGCACAGGGCTATCAGCTGACCGGCACCACACCCAGCGTGGTGTCCGGCCGAGTCGCCTACGCCCTCGGACTCGAAGGCCCGGCGGTGTCGGTGGACACCGCCTGCTCGTCCTCCCTGGTCGCGCTGCACCTGGCGGCACAGGCGCTGCGCCGGGGCGAATGCTCGCTCGCGGTCACCGGAGGGGTGACCATCATGGCCACCACCGGCATGTTCGCCGAGTTCGACCGCCAGGGCGGCCTCGCCCCCGATGGCCGGTGCAAGGCGTTCGCCGACACCGCCGACGGCACCGGCTGGGCCGAAGGCGCGGGCGTGCTCATCGTCGAACGGCTCTCCGATGCCCGCCGCAACGGCCACCCGGTGCTGGCCACCGTCCGCGGCAGCGCCACCAACCAGGACGGCGCATCCAACGGCCTCACTGCCCCCAACGGCCCCTCCCAGCAGCGGGTCATCACCCGCGCGCTGGCCAACGCCGGCCTCACCCACGCCGACGTGGACGCCGTCGAAGCACACGGCACCGGCACCACGCTCGGCGATCCCATCGAAGCCCATGCCCTGCTGGCCACCTACGGCCACGACCGCGCCGAACCGCTCTATCTGGGCTCGATCAAGTCGAACATCGGCCACACCCAAGGCGCCGCCGGAGTCGCCGGCATCATCAAGATGGTCGAGGCACTGCGGCGCGGGGTGCTGCCTCGCACCCTGCACGTCCAGACCCCGTCCACCCACGTGGACTGGTCGGCTGGCGAGGTCGAACTGCTGACCGAGGAGCGGAGGTGGCCCGAGACCGGGCGCCCCCGCCGCGCGGCGATCTCATCCTTCGGCATCAGCGGCACCAACGCCCACGTCGTGCTGGAACACGACCCCGCCCCCGACGCCCCCACCGCCGCGAAGGTCCCCCTGGAGCACGCGGGCACCGTGCCGCTCGTGCTGTCCGCGCACACCGCTGCCGCACTGTCCGCCACGGCCGCCGCGCTGCGCGACACACTCACCGAGGGCTCCGACTGGGCACCTGTCGAGCTCGCCCGGTTCGTCACCACCACTCGAGGGCGGTTCGAGCACCGGGCGGTCGTGCTCGGCGCGAAGAGGGAGGACCTGCTCGCCGGGCTCGACGCGGTGGCCACCGGTGAGGAGCTGAACACGGTGGTGCGGGGGGTCGCCCGCGCCCGCGACAAGGTCGTGTTCGTCTTCCCCGGCCAGGGCGCGCAGTGGGTCGGCATGGCCACCGCCCTGTGCGCGGCCTCCCCGGTCTTCGCCGACGCGCTGCGGGAGTGCGACGCGGCGCTGGAGCCCTACACCGGCTGGTCCCTGTTCGACGTGCTCAACGGGGCGGACGGCGCGCCGGACCTGGAACGTGTCGACGTCGTGCAGCCCGCGCTGTTCGCGGTCATGGTGTCGCTCGCGCGGCTCTGGCGGGCGTACGGCGTCGAGCCGGTGGCGGTGCTCGGACACTCCCAGGGAGAGATCGCGGCCGCGCACGTCGCCGGCGCGCTCAGCCTGGCCGATGCCGCGTGCGTCGTCGCCCTGCGCAGCCGGGCGCTGCTGGCGCTGAGCGGGCGGGGCGGCATGGCGTCGGTGGCACTGCCCGCCGCGGCGGTGACCGCGCTGCTGGAACAGTGGGACGGCCGGCTCGGCGTCGCGGCGACGAACGGGCCTCGTTCCACCGCGGTCTCGGGCGACGCGGCGGCGATCGACGAGCTGCTCGGGACCTGCAACCGGCGGGAGATCCGCGCCCGCCGCATCCCCGTCGACTACGCCTCGCACAGCGCCCACGTCGAGGAGGTGCACGGCGAGCTGCTCGGCGCGCTCGACGGGATCACCCCGCGAGCCGCCGAGGTCGTCTTCCACTCAACCGTGCGCGGCGCCGACCTGGACACCAGCGAGCTCACCGCCGCGTACTGGTACGAGAACCTGCGCGAGCCGGTGCGGTTCGACACCGGGGCTCGGGCGCTGCTGGCGCGCGGGTACGAGACGTTCGTCGAGATCAGCCCGCACCCGGTGCTCCTGCTCGGCCTGGAGGAGACATTCGCCGACGGTGGGGACGACCGAGCGGTGGCATTGGAGACACTGCGCCGCGACGACGGCGGCCTTGATCGGTTCCTGACCTCGCTGGCTCGGGCCCACGCGAGCGGGGTGCCCGTGTCGTGGGAGCCGGCCTTCGACGGCGCGCCGCACCGACACTTCGACCTGCCCACCTACCGGTTCCAGCGCAGTCACTTCTGGGCACTCCCCTCGGCGGCCCCCGTCGGTGGCGCCGGCGTGCGGCCCGCCGGGCATCCGCTGCTCGGCGCGGCGGTCGAGCTGCCCGCGACCGGGGGGTTGATGCTGAGCGGGCTGCTGTCCACCGACATCCAGCCGTGGCTGGCCGACCACGCCGTGCTGGGCACGGTGATCGTGCCGGGCACCGCACTCGTCGACTTCGCGCTCACGGCGGGCGCCCGGGTCGGCTGTCCGCACCTAGCGGAGCTGACGCTGGAGACCCCGCTGGTGGTCCCGGCCGACGGGGCCGTCCGGGTGCTGGTGACCATCGGTGGGCCGGCGTTGGACGGCGAGGACGGCGAGCGCACCGTCCACATCCACTCACTGCCCGACGCGGCGCCCGAGGGGGAAGCCTGGGTGCCGCACGCCACCGGCGTGCTCACGGCCCAGCCCGTCGTGTCCCAGCCCGACGCCGACCCTGCCGCGTACAGCGGTACCGACCGAGGCCGCGGCGACGAGGAGATCGACAGCGAGGCGCTGTACGCCGTCTTGGACGAGGCCGGTCTGGACTACGGCCCGGCGTTCCGCGCCTGCCGCCGCGTGTGGCGCCGAGGTGCCGAGCTGTTCGCCGACATCGAGCTGGACGCCAGCCACGCGGGCACCGGGACGGGGTTCCAGCTGCACCCGGCGCTGCTCGACGCGGCCCTGCACGTGCTCGGCGCCAGGACCGACGTCGACCCGGCGGCCGGCGGCGGCGCGATGCTGCCGTTCGCCTGGACCGGTGTCTCGGCGTCGGCCGTCGGCGCCACCTCGGGGCGCGCACGCGTCACCCCAGATGGGAAGGGAGCGGTCGCGGTCACGGTCATGGGGCCGGACGGTGGCGTACTGGCGTCGGTTGATCGGCTGGTGCTGCGGCCGCTGGCGGCTGGGGCGCTGGTTCGCGGCCGTGGCGCCGGTTCGACACTGGCCGTGCGGTGGCGGCCCGCCGACCTGCCCGCCGAGGCGGGCGCGGCCCCGGTGCGGGTGTTCGCGGTGCCGCCCACCGATCCGTCCGAGGATCTGGCCGTCGTGACCCACCGGGTGACCGCCGCCGCCGTCGCCGCCGTGCGGGACTGGCTCGCCGAGCCCGAGCCGGCCGAGACGCGGTTCGCCGTGGTCACGCGGGGAGCTGTCGCGGTCGAGGCGGGGGAGCGGCCCGACCCGGCGGCGGGCGCGGTGTGGGGGCTGGTGCGCTCGGCGCAGTCGGAGAACCCCGACCAGATCGTGCTGGTCGACCTGCCCACCACCGACGACGGTCCACCCTCGGATCCCGCCGAGCTGGTGGCCCGTGCTGTCGCGGGCGCGGAACCGGCGATCGCCGTCCGGGCGGGCGCGGTCTACGTCCCACGACTCGGCGACGGTCGCGCGCTGATCCCGCCCGCCGGGGTGCCGTGGCGGCTGGGGAGCACACGGAAGGGCAGCCTGGAGAACCTCACACTGGTACCGCGCCCGGAGGTCTCGGCGCCGCTGGAGGGCCGCATGGTCAGGATGCGGATCGCCGCGGCCGGGCTCAACTTCCGGGACGTGCTCAACGCGCTGGGCATGTACCCGGGCGAGGCCGGTGCGTTGGGCGCGGAGGCCACCGGCGTGGTCACCGATGTGGGGCCCGATGTCACCGGTCTGCGTCCCGGGGATCGGGTCCTGGGCATGGTCCCCGGCGGGTTCGGTTCGCATACCGTCGTGGACGAGCGCCTTGTCGCCCCGGCGCCCGAGCACTGGAGCGACGCGGATGCCGCCTCGTTCGCGCTGGTCTACCTCACCGCCTACTACGGCTTGGTGGATCTCGGTGGCGTCGGGCCGGGCGACACGGTCCTGGTGCACGCCGGCGCCGGCGGAGTCGGGATGGCCGCGATCCAGCTCGCGCGTCACCTGGGTGCGGACGTCTACGCCACCGCCAGTGAGGGCAAATGGGACACGCTGCGGTCGCTCGGCCTCGCCGACGATCACATTGCCTCCTCCCGAACCGCCGACTTCGAGGACACGTTTCGCGCGGCCACCGGTGGGCGAGGCGTGGACGTGGTGCTCAACGCCCTCACCGGCGAGCTGCTCGACGCGTCGCTGCGGTTGCTCGTGCCGGGCGGCCGTTTCCTGGAGATGGGCAAGACCGACATCCGCGACCCGGCGAGCCTTGGCGACGTGCGGTACCGGCCGTTCGATCTCGGCCTGGTGGACCCGGACCGGGTTCGGGAAATGCTGCGCGAGTTGCTCGAGCTAGCAGGCTCCGGCGCCGTGCGCACCTTGCCGGTCACCAGCTGGGACGTGCGGCACGCGCGGGAGGCGTTCCGCTACATGAGCCTCGCCCGGCATGTCGGCAAGATCGTGCTCACCGTACCGAAGGACTGGGATCCGACCGGAACGGTGCTGATCACCGGTGGTACGGGTGTCCTGGGCAGACATGTGGCCCGGCACCTGGTGGCCGAACGGGGGATGCGGAACCTGCTGCTGCTCGGCCGCCGCGGGATGGACGCCCCTGGCATGGCCGAACTGCGGGCCGAGCTGGCCGACCTCGGAGCTGAGGTGGCCGTCGTCGCCTGCGACGGCGCCGACCGGGACGCCCTGCGCGGCGTGCTGGCCGACATCCCGGGGGCCCACCCGCTGACGGCCGTGGTGCACGCCGCCGGGGTGCTCGAGGACGGCCTGGTGTCCTCGCTCACCCCGGAGCGGCTGGCCAAGGTGCTGCGGCCGAAGGTGGATACGGCATGGCATCTGCACGAGCTGACCCGCGAGCTCGACCTGGCGGCGTTCGTGCTGTTCTCTTCGTTGTCCGGGGTCTCTGGCTCGCCGGGCCAGGGCAACTACGCGGCGGCGAACGTCTTCCTGGACACCCTGGCCGCCCGTCGGTGGGCCGAGGGGCTGCCCGCGGTGTCGCTGGGCTGGGGACCGTGGTCGGAGCGGACCGGCATGACCCAGGATCTCAGCGACGCCGACTTCGCGCGGATGGCGCGGTCGGGCATCCTGCCGCTACATACCGAGGAGGGGCTGGAGCTGCTCGACGGTGCGTTGCTGCTCGCCGAGCCCTACGTCGCGCCGATGCGGCTGGACACCGCCGCCCTGCGCGCCCAGGGGGCCGCGCTGCCAGCGCTGCTGCGCGAACTCGCGCCGGCCGCGCGCGCCGCCGCCACCACGGCCGCCGCGGCGGGCGACGCCCCGGCGGACCGGCTGGCGACCATGGCGCCCGACGAACGGGCCCGGGCCGTCGCCGACATGGTGCGCGGTCGAGCCGCCGCCGTGCTCGGCCTCGGCTCCCCCAGCGCGGTGGAGGACGACCGGGCCTTCCGCGACATGGGCTTCGATTCGCTCACCGCGGTGGACCTGCGCAACCAGCTCGCCACCGCTACCGGACTCCGACTGCCGCCGACGCTGGTCTTCGACTACCCGTCACCGAAGACGCTGGTGGACCACCTCCTTTCCGAGCTCACACCCGGTGCGGACGACCAGGCCAGTGCCGTGCTGGATGAGCTCGACAGGCTCGAGGAAACACTGGCCGGCCTGCCGCCCGACGACCTGGCCAGAACCAGCGCGCTGGCGCGGATGCGGGCGCTGGTGGCTCGCTGGGAGGACGGTACCGAGCAGGTACCGCCAACCGGGACCGCGCCAGGCGCGATCGCGGGCCCGGGCGAGAACACCGTGCCGGCCAACGGCGAACTCAGCGACGAGGACTTGTTCGAGATGCTCAGCAGGAGATACGGAGACGCAGATGCCGAATGACAGCGTGCCGAACGGCACCGCACCGGCCGGCCCGTCAGACGAGGACAAGACGCGGTACTTCCTCAAGCGGGTGCTCGCGGACCTCGACGCCGCGCAGGAACGGCTGCGCGAGCACGAGGCCCGCGCCGCCGAGCTGATAGCGATCATCGGGATGAGCTGCTACCTGCCCGGCGGCGTGCGGAACCCCGACCAGTTCTGGGAACTGCTGGCCGAAGGTCGGGACGCGGTCAGCGGTTTCCCGGTCGACCGGAACTGGGATCTCGAGCGACTCCACCACCCCGATCCGAACCACCTCGGCACGAGCCTCACCAGATGCGGCGGATTTCTGCACGAGGTATCTGAGTTCGATGCCCGGTTCTTCGGCATCGCTCCCGCTGAGGCGAAGGCGATGGACCCCCAGCAGCGGCTCATACTCGAGAGCTCCTGGGAGGCGATCGAAAGCGCCGGCATCGATCCGCGCACCCTGCGGGGCAGCCGCGGCGGAGTCTTCGTCGGCTCGCTCTACAACGACTACCCGATGATGTTCGGCAGTGGCTCGGACGAGGAGGGCCACCTCGTGTCCGGCAGCGCCGGGTCCGTTGTCTCCGGCAGGGTCTCCTACACGCTGGGTCTGGAGGGACCCGCGGTCACGGTGGACACCGCCTGCTCGTCCTCTCTGGTCGCGATGCACCTGGCCGGCCAAGCGCTGCGCGCCCGGGAGTGCTCACTTGCGCTGGCCGGCGGGGTCACCGTGATGGCCACACCCGGCATGTTCGTCGGCATGTCCCGGCAGGGCGTGCTTGCCGCCGACGGCCGCTGCAAGGCGTTCGCCGACACGGCCGACGGCACCGGGTTCGCCGAGGGCGTCGCCATGGTTCTGCTGGAGCGGCTCTCCGACGCCCGCCGCAACGGCCACCCGGTTCTCGCGGTGGTCCGCGGCTCGGCGGTCAACCAGGACGGTGCCTCCAACGGGTTGTCGGCGCCCAACGGACCGTCACAGCAACGGGTGATCCGCCAGGCCCTTGCCGCCGCGAAGCTCGGCCCGGAAAGCATCGACGCCGTGGAGGCGCACGGCACGGGCACCGTGCTCGGCGACCCCATCGAGGTCCAGGCGCTGCAGGCCACCTATGGCCGCCACCGTGACCACGGCCGACCGCTCAAGCTCGGCTCAGCCAAGTCCAACATCGCTCATACCCAGGCCACCGCGGGGGTGGCGGGTGTCATCAAGATGGTGCAGGCCATCCGGCACGGCCTGCTGCCGAAGACGCTGCACGTGGACGTGCCGTCGTCCCAGGTGGAGTGGACGCCTGAGGTGCAGCTCCTGACCGAGGCCGAGCCCTGGCCGGAGACCGGCAATCCCCGCCGCGCGGCGGTTTCGTCGTTCGGCATCAGCGGCACCAATGCCCACCTCATACTCGAACAGGCTCCGGAACCGGTCGATCCGGCGGTCCCGACCACCGTGCGGATCGGCGGCGCGGAGCCCAGCCGCGTGCCCTTCGTCCTCTCCGCGCAGGACTCGGCCGGGCTGTCCGCGCAGGCCGCGCGGCTGCGCCGGCACCTCGAGCGCAGCCCCGCCGCTCCGCTCCCGGCCCTCGCGCACGCTCTGGCCACGACGCGCACGCCGTTCGGACACCGCGCCTCGTTGCTCGCCGCCGACCGGGACGAGCTGGCGGGTTGGCTCGGCGAGCTGGCCGAGGGCCGCCCGGTGGCGGACGCGCCGATGGGCATCGCCCGCCCCGCGAGCCAGGTGATGTTTGTCTTCCCGGGCCAGGGCTCGCAGTGGACCGGTATGGCCGCCGGTCTCTACGACACCTCGGAGGTGTTCGCCGCACGGTTGCGGGAGTGCGCCGAGGCGTTCGAGGGGTTCATTGACTGGTCCGTGCTCGACGTGCTGCGCGGTGCGCCCGGCGCCCCGTCGCTCGACCGGATCGAGGTCGTGCAGCCCGCCCTGTTCGCCACGATGGTCTCACTTGCCGCGGTCTGGCGGTCCCACGGTGTCGTGCCGGCCGCGGTCATCGGCCACTCGCAGGGCGAGGTCGCCGCCGCCTGCGTCGCCGGCGGGCTCGACCTGCGCGACGGCGCTCGCGTCATCGCCGTGCGCGCCAAACTGTGGAAGAGACTGGTCGGCAAGGGAGCGACCCTTGCGGTGTCGCTCCCGGCCGACGAAGTACGGCGGCGGATCGAGCCGTGGGGCACCTTGATGGCTGTGGCGTCGGAGAACAGTCCACAGTCCTGTACGGTCTCCGGCCATCCGTCGGCGATCGGCGAGCTCGCCTCGGAGCTGACCGAGGACGAAGTGCACAACCGGCTCATCCAGGGGATCACCGCCGCCGCGCACTCGCCGCAGGTTGACGACCTGCACGACGAGATGACCAGCGCACTCGCCGCTGTCGCGCCGCGCTCGTCGGAGCTGCCGCTGTACTCCACGACCACCGGAGAGCTGCTCGACACCGCCACGATGGACGCCGACCACTGGTTCCGCAACGCGCGCGACCCGGTGCGGTTCCACCATGCGGTACGCGAGGCGATGGCCAGCGGCGTCGACGGTTTCGTCGAGATCAGCCCGCACCCGACACTCAGAGTCCCCCTCGACGAGATCGCGCAACATGTCGGGGCGCAGGTGCCGATCGCGACTACGCTGCGGCGGGAACAGGGTGGGCCGGACCGGTTCGCATCGGCGTTGGCCGAAGCGCATGTTGCCGGAATTCCGGTGGACTGGAACACCGTCTTCACCGGCGCTCCGCCCGCCACCGTGCCGCTTCCGACCTACGCCTTCCAACGCCGCCGCTTCTGGCCCGACGCGCCGGCGGTTCCGGAGGTGTTCCTCCGCGAGGTTCGGGAGATCGACCACTGGCGATACCGCGTGCGCTGGACAAGCGTGCCGGCCAAGGCGGATGTTCCGCTGTCGGGGCGTTGGTTGGTGCTTGCCCAGGACGGCGAACCGATGGCGGCCGGATTGGCCGAAGGGCTGGCCGCCCGGGGTGCCGAGGTGGACGTACGAGCCGAGCCCGGCGACACCCACGGCTTCGTCGGCGTGGTGTCCATGCTTGCGCCCGACCTCCTGGCCACCGCCGAGCTCGTGCGAAACCTTGGCGAGGGCGCCCGCCTGTGGTGTGTCACCCGGGGCGCGGTCACGACCGGCGCCGACCCTGGGCCGGACCCGGTGCAGGCCCAGCTGTGGGGTTTCGGCCGGGTCGTCGCCCTGGAACGCCCGGAGAGGTGGGGTGGTCTGGTCGACCTGCCCGCGTCGGATACGTCAGCGTTGGTGCTGGACGGACTCGTGGCGGCGGTCGGCCGGAAGGACGACGAGGACCAGCTCGCCGTGCGGGATACCGGGTTGCTCGCCCGTCGGCTCTCCCACGCGGCGCCGCGCGATTCCACCACCGAGCCGTGGAATCCCCGCGGCACGGTGCTGGTCACCGGCGGCACACGGGGAGTAGGTGCGCAGATCGCCCTCGGCCTCGCTCGAGCGGGAGCCGATCATCTTGTGCTCGTCAGTCGGCGCGGCCAGGCGACACTGGGAGCCGAGAAGCTCGCCGAGGAGCTGCGCGCCATCGGCGCCGCCGTGACCATCGAGGCGTGCGACGTTGCCGACCGCGACGCCGTCGCCGACCTCCTCGGTCGCATCGGCCCGGTGCGCGCCGTCGTGCACGCCGCCGCCGGGTCCACCGGGGGCGGCCCGGCCACCGACGCCGACGAGGAGCTGCTCGTGAGCACGCTCGGTGCCAAGGCGCGCGGTGCCGACCACCTCCACGAGCTCCTCGGCGGTGAGCTCGACGCGTTCGTCCTCATGTCCTCCGGCGCCGGTACCTGGGGTGGCGCTATGCAGGCCGTGTACGGCGCCGCCAACGCTCACCTCGACGCCCTCGCCGAACGTCGGCGTGCCGCCGGGCTACCGGCGACCTCGATTGCCTGGGGTGCCTGGGGCGGTGCCGGGTCGCTCGTGGACAACCCGGTGGCCGCGGCCGCGCTGGCTCGTCGAGGGCAACGGGCGATGGCCCCGGAGGACGCGGTGACGGCGTTGCGCGAGCTGGTCGCCGACGGCGTTACCAACATGGTGGTCGCCAACGTCGACTGGCCGGTTTTCGCCGAGACGTTCACGATCGTCCGGCCCGCGCCGCTGCTGGCCGACCTGCCTGAGATCGCGGCGGCCCGCCCCACCGCCGCCGTGCCCGCGGCCGATCCGTCGAGGTGGAGTGGGCTGTCCGGTGCGCCGCTGGTGGAGGCGCTCGAAGAGCTGGTGCGCCGTAATGCGGCCGCCGTGCTCGGCTACGACGCCGGCGAGGAGCTCGCGGCTGAGCAACGTCTGCCGGAGGCGGGTTTCGACTCGCTGATGTCCATCCGCCTCCGCAACCGGCTCGCCGACGCCACCGGGCTGACGTTGCCAGCCGGCATCGCTTTCATGTTCGCCACGTCCGCGGAGCTCGCCGCGCACCTCGCCGAGGAGCTCGGTGGTGACACTTCGGAAGAGACACCGGCAGTGCGTGAGACCGACACGCTCACCGAGATCTTCCGCGACTCGTACCGACAGGGCCGTATCAGCGACGGATACAAGATGCTGCGGGCCGCGGCCGACTTCCGCCCGACGTTCGGCGTCGGAGAAGCGGAGGGCAACACCGCCGAGCCGCTGTGCATGAGCCGCGGCGCGAACGAGCCTGTGCTCATCGCGTTCGGCAGCTACATGCCGTCCAGCGGCGTGCACGAACTCGCGAGGTTGGTGCGCCACTTCCATGGCCGCCGCGAGGTCGCCATTGTCGTCCCCCCCGGTTTCGAGCAGGGCCAGGCACTCCCCGTGGACATGGATGCCCTGTTGGAGACCCAGGCGGACACCGTGGAGCGGTACGCCGCCGGGAGGCCGGTCGCGCTGATCGGGTTCTCGTCCGGCGGCATGATGGCCCACGCGACCGCTACAGCGCTGGAACGGCGCGGGTTCGATGTCACCGGGGTGGCGTTGATGGATACCGCCTTCACCGGGCAGCTCCTGCACCACTTCGGTGATTCGCTCGCTGACGCGTTCATCGAACGCGACCACTCGCTCGACGTCCTGTCGGCACCACGGCTCATGGCCGCGGCGTGGTACTTGTACATGTTCTCCGTGTGGGTGCCTCCCGCGCCGCGGGCACCGACGTTGCTGGTCCGCGCCTCAGAGCCGATGAACGAGATAGATGTCCCGCCAGAGGAGTGGCAGGTTCGCTGGGATTTGCCGCACACCGCGGTGGACGTGCCTGGTAACCACTTCACGATCGGCGAGGAGCACGCGGGCACCACCGCGCAGGCGGTGGAGTCCTGGTTGACCGACCTCGGTTATGGAATCGACTCGAATTCACATCAGTAGTGCAGTACCTGGTCACGGCCTGAATGGAGAGGCCACCGAGCGAATGGTCCGAAATGCGATGAGCCACATAGCGGTATTCACCTTTCCTTTCCACGGTCACGTGAACCCGACGCTCGGCCTGATCTCCGAGCTCGTGTCGCGCGGCCACCGGGTCACGTACGCGACCACCGAAGAGTTCGCCGACGCGGTGGCCTCCACGGGCGCGAAGGTGCTGCGCTACGAGGGCGTGGCCGGCAGCTCTTTGGACCTGACGGTCAAGACGCCAGGTGAGACCTCCTCGGAGGAGTTCCACCAGTCCATGGCGGGGACTACCGCGGAGTGTCTGTCACCGCTGGCGGCCGCCCACGCACTCCTCGACGATGACCGGCCGGATGTCGTGCTGCACGACTTGACCGCGTTCCACACCGGCCGTCTGCTGGCCCTTGCGTGGAAGCTACCGGCCATCCAGCTGTGCACGACCTTGGTCTTCAACGAGGCCTTCAATCCCTACCAGCGGTTGATCGGCCTGTACCCGCCGATCGACCCCACCCACCCGATGCTGGTCCAGGAGCGGGAGCTACTGGAGACGACGCTCGCCGAACACGGTGTGGAGGGCATCGGGCCCGACGAGTTCAAGACCGACACGTCGACGGTCGACTCGAGCTTGGTGTTCATTCCGAGGGAGCTCCAGGCAGCACCCGACAGCTTCGGTCCGGAGTGGGCGTTCGTCGGCCCGTGTATCGGCGACCGCTCCTACCAGGGCCGGTTTACCCTCGCCAAGCCGAAGAAGGACGACATACCGTTGCTGGTGGTCGCGTTCGGCACCTTCGGGTACGGCCATCAGCAGGCCTTCTTCACCGACTGCGTGCGCGAGTTCACCGGCCGGCCCTGGCACGTCGTGCTTGTCGTGGGCAACCAGGTTGACCTGGACGAGCTGGAGCCGTTGCCGGACAACATCGAGGCGCATCGCTGGGTGCCGCAGCTCGACCTGCTCGACCAGGCGGACGTGTTCGTCTCGCACGCCGGAATGGGTAGCGTCACCGAAGCCCTGTACACCGGTACGCCGGTGGTGCTGCTGCCCCAGCTCACCGAGCAGGACCTGGTGGCGGAGCAGACGGAGGGCCTCGGTGTCGGCCGGACGATCCCGCGCGAGGAGCTCAGTGCCGTCCGCGTGCGTGCGGCCGTCGAGGAGTTGCACGCCGACCCCGCCGTGCCGGAACGGCTGGCTCGGGTGCGGGAGGCGATGGCGGCCGCGGGTGGGGCGCGGCGGGCGGCGGACGTCGTCGAGGACTGCCTCCGTCGGCACTGACCTGGCCGCCGGTCGCACACAGCGCACCGCCCTCCCGTCCGGAACGGAGACGGGAGGGCGGTGGCCGCTCAGGGTCGGTCAGTGCGCCCAGGGGATCTGCGGGGAGCGGTAGTAGTCGACGTCCCAGAGCTCCCAGCGCTTGCCGTGCTCGGCCAGCCGGACCCGCAGCGAGTCCCAGTTGCAGCGCTGCTTCGGCGTCCAGCCGACCTCGGCGATCACCGGCATCCGGGGGAAGACCATGAACTCCACGGCCTTTTCATAGGGCGTGATCTGGGCGAACAGGGCCGACTCGACGCCTAGCACGGAGTCACCGCTGACGCCGTCGATCGTGGTGTCCGGGTCCCAGGTGTAGGCGTCCTTCACCTCCACCAGCCCCGCCCACTGCTGGCCGTACTGGGGCGCCGACTCGGTGTACTTCGCGTCCAGGTAGGCGTGGTTGGCTGGCGACATGACGAACCTGGCGCCGGCCGCCGCTGCCTCGGCCGCCGGGGGGTGGCTCGGCCAGGCGTACCAGTACTGGCCGATCGACGTCGCCGGTGTTGTCCCGGTGAGGATCTCGTGCCAGCCCATGACCTGCTTGCCGTACCGGGTCACGACCGACTCGGTGTAGCGCATGAAGTCCTGGTACTGGGCGGGCTCGAGGGTGTTCGTCTCCTCCCCGCCGATGTGGATGTACGGGCCCGGGGTCATCTCCGCGAGCTCGCGGATGACGTCGTCGACGAACCGGTTGGTCTCTGGCGTGCCGATGGTCAGCGAGCTGAAGCCGACGTCGTAGCCGGTGTAGAGCTCTGGCGCGACGCCGTCGGGGTTCAGCTCGGGGTAGGACGCCAGCGCAGCCGTGGTGTGGCCGGGCAGGTCCACCTCGGGGATCACGGTGATGTTGCGCGCGGCCGCGTACTCGACGATCCGCCGGTAGTCGTCCTTGGTCAGGTAGCCGCCGGGACCGCCCTCGGTCTGCCTGCTGCCGCCGTGGGTGGCCAGCCGGGGCCAGCTGTCGATCTGGATGCGCCAGCCCTGGTCATCGGTGAGGTGCAGGTGCAGGTAGTTGGCCTTGTAGCGAGCGATCGCGTCGATATAGCGCTCGACGAACGCGGGCGGGAACCAGTAGCGCGCCAGGTCGAGCATGGAGCCGCGGTACGGGTAGCGCGGATAGTCGACGATCGTTCCGGCGGGCAGCGTCCACGGGCCGGGTTGCACGGTCCGCGCCTCGATCTTCGGCGGCAGCAGCTGGATCAGCGTCTGCACCCCGTTGCGCAGCCCCTCCACGGTGGCCGCGCGCATGCTCGCCGACGTCGTGGTGATCTCGAGGCGGTAGCCCTGCGTGCCGATCTTCGGATCCGGGCCGGTCAGGCCCAGCGAGATCCCCGGCGGGTCCGTCCCGGCCGGTGCCTCCGTGATCGGCAGCGCGAAACCGGTCGCCGGGCGTATTTCACCGGCCAGCAGCTCGGCCGCCTGGCGGACCTCCGCGGACCCGGCCTGGCTGAAGATCGCGGTTTCCCGGGCCAGGGTCAGGCCCACACCCGGGGCCGGTGTCACCTCGGCCGGTAGTGGGACCACAGCCGACAGGCGCGCGGGGGCGCTGTCGCCGGTGCAGGCGGCGCCGGGTGCGTCGGCCAGAGTGGGTTTTGTGGAAGTCACGAAATCGCTCCTCGGCGGTGGTGTCGTTCCGTGGTCCTCATCCGTTCTTGAGTGGCTCCCACCAGGCGCGGTTGGACCGGTACCAGTCGGCCGTCGCGGCCAGGCCTTCCTCGATGGGTACCTGGGGTCGGTAGCCGAGCTCGGTGGAGATCTTGGTGATGTCGACCGAGTACCGCCGGTCGTGGCCCTTGCGGTCGGCGACTTTGCGAATGGCCGACTCATCGCGGCCGGTGGCGCTGAGCAGGCGGTCGGTGAGCTCGCGGTTGGTCAGCTCGGTGCCCCCGCCGATGTTGTAGACCTCGCCGGCGCGGCCGCCCTGGGCGACCAGTTGGATGCCTCGGCAGTGGTCGTCGACGTGCAGCCAGTCGCGAACGTTGAGGCCGTCGCCGTAGAGCGGCACCCGCAATCCGTCGATCAGGTTGGTCAGGAACAGCGGGATGAGCTTCTCCGGGAACTGGTACGGGCCGTAGTTGTTGGAGCAGCGGGTGATCGACACGTGCAGCCCGTGCGTCCGGTGGAAGGCACGGGCGAACAGGTCCGACGACGCCTTCGAGGCCGCGTACGGCGAGTTGGGCAGCAGCGGGTCGTCCTCGGGCCACGAGCCGATCTCGATCGAGCCGTACACCTCGTCGGTGGATACGTGCACGAACCGGCCGACCCCGGCCTCCAGCGCCCCCTGCAGCAGTGTTTGGGTGCCGACCACGTTGGTCATCACGAACTCGCCGGCGCCGGCGATGGAGCGGTCCACGTGCGACTCCGCCGCGAAGTGCACGACCAGGTCGGTGCCGGCCATCTCCTGCTTGACCACACCGGGGTCGCAGATGTCGCCGACGACCAGGCGCAGCCGTTCGTCGTCGGCGACCGGGGCCAGGTTCGCCCGGTTGCCCGCGTAGGTCAGTTTGTCCAGCACGACCAGTTCGTCGGGTTCGAAGCCGGCGAAGCCGCCGCGCAGCGCGCTACGAACGTAGTTCGAGCCGATGAACCCGGCACCGCCGGTGACCAGCACTCGCATCCGAGATGTCCTCCGGTCTCAATGCCGCGCCGAGCGCGCGACTTCCATGACGTACTGTCCGTATCCGGACTTGCCGGCCCGCTCGCCCAGCGCGTAGCACTCGTCCTGGCTGATGAAGCCCATGCGCAGCGCGATCTCCTCGAGGCAGGCGATGTGCATGCCCTGTCGCTCCTCGAGCGTGCGCACGAACTGCCCGGCATCCAGCAACGACGGGTGCGTCCCGGTGTCCAGCCAGGCGAACCCGCGGCCGAGGTTCACCATGGCGGCCCGGCCCATCTCCAGGTAGGTGTTGTTGACGTCGGTGATCTCCAGCTCGCCGCGCGCCGACGGGGTCAGCCCTCGGGCGATCTCCACCACGTCGTTGTCGTAGAAGTACAGGCCGGTGATGGCCTTGTCCGACCTGGGCTTGGCCGGCTTCTCCTCGATGGAGATGAGGTTGCCGTCGCCGTCGAGCTCGCCGATCCCATGCCGGTGTGGGTCGGACACCTGGTAGCCGAACAGCACGGCCCCCTTGATGTCGCGGGCCTTGCCCTGCAGCAAGGTGGAGAAACCCGGGCCGTGAAAGATGTTGTCGCCCAGGATCAGCGCCGCGGGGTGGTTGCCGACGTGGTCGGCCCCGATGATGAACGCCTCGGCGAGGCCGTTGGGCTGGGGCTGTTCGGCGTAGCTGATGTTCAGGCCCAGTTGGGACCCATCCCCGAGCAGGTACCGGAACAGCGGCAGATCGTGCGGCGTGGTGATGACCAGGATGTCCCGGATGTCGGCGAGCATCAGCACCGACAACGGGTAGTAGATCATCGGCTTGTCGTAGACCGGCAGCAGCTGCTTGGATACCGCGAGCGTGACCGGGTACAGCCGGGTGCCGCTGCCACCGGCCAGGATGATGCCTTTCATGTCGGTTCCCCTCCAGCAGTTGGGTACCGCCGCTACCGCGCGGCGGCGGCGAGCTCCGCGGTGTGCCGGTCGAGCAGCGCGGACAGATACTCCGCGCCAAATCTGAACCGGTCGAAATCGGGCAACAGCGAACGCAGCTTCCCGGTGCTGACCACGGCATGTTTGGCGGGCATCTCAACCAGCTCGCGCTCGGCGTTGGTGCCCAGCCGTTTTTCCAGCTCGTCGACGATTCGTTCCACCGGCTCCGGGCGCCCGGTGGCGATGTTGATCACCTCGTTGTGCACGCCGTCCGCGAGCAGGTCGTCGAGCATGCCGAGCATGTCGGTCACGCCCAGTAGGTCGCGCGATGCACCCCGGTGGATGGTGATTCGGCCGGATGCCAGCTGGCGGGTCAGCGCCGGCAGCAGCTGGTGGGGCTGCTGACCCGATCCGACGACGTGTGCCAGGCGCAGGACCAGCCAGTGTGCGCCCGACGTTGCGCAGACGCTCTCCAGAGCCAGTTTGTGCCGGCCGTAGGGGGTCAGCGGGAATACCGGTCCGTCCTCCGTCCCCGGCGAGTCGGGTGCGCCGTACATGCCGGCGGACGCGGTGGAAAGCAGGATGGCCGTGCGGCCCTCGGCCCGGCATCGGCGCAGCACATCGTAGACGAGCTCGGCTTCGCGGCCGAAGGCCTCGGCATCGGTCACGAGCACGCTCGAGACACCCGCGGCGATGAGCGTGATCTCCGGGTAGCGCGGTCCGAAGTAGTCGAGCGTGTGCGTGGCGATGAAGCCGCGGCCGACGATGTCCATCAGTAGCCCGCCGTTTCGTGGTTAGGAACCCGCACCGCCCGCTCACGCACGGCGTCAACCAGCTCGGCCGTTTCGACGAAGAGGTCCACCGGGTTCGGTTCGGGCCCAGATGGAGTACCGCCGTCGGCTCGCACGGCCGCGGCGAACGAGGACAGCGAGAGCTCGAACTGGTCCGCTGGAGCGAGGCTGATCTCCTCCGCGTGGTCCTGCTCGTCGATGCGGACGAGCGGCCGCCACGACGGTGGCGGGGTGAACACGCGATCGACGGACAATCGCGCGGTGTTACCCCACAGCGAGTACTGGGCGTGATAGGCGTGCTGGAACCCGAACTCCAGGTGGGCGAGCGCTCCGTTGCGCGCGACCAGCAGGATCTGGCCGCTCAGGTCGACGCCCAGCTCGTCGTCGTGGCGCAGCGTCGCACCGGCGACGGCGACCCCGGGCCCCAGCAGCAGTTGCGCCGCGCGCAGCGGGTACACCCCTACGTCGAGCAGCGCCCCACCCCCGAGGTCGGGGTCGTACCGGGTGTCGCCGGAGGGTAGTGGTGGGATGCAGAACGCGGCGTGGAACGCGCGCACCGTGCCGATCCGCCCGCCGGCCACCAGCGCCGCCACCTCGGCGTGCTGCGGGTGGTGAACGAACGTCATGTTCTCCCGGAGCACCAGGCCGCGCTCGGCGGCCAGCTCAGCCAGCGCGCGGGTGTCCAAGGCGCTCATCGTCATCGGTTTCTCGCAGAGCAGGTGCTTGCCCGCGAGCAGCACCCGCTCGGCCCACTCGCCGTGCAGCCCGGTCGGCAGGGACAGATACACGGCGTCGACGTCCTCGCGGTCCAGCAGGTCCTCGTAGCCGGTGCTGAGGCAGTCGAACTCGGCGGCGAAGCTCTTGGCGCGCTCCACGGACCGGCTGGCGACCGCGGTGAGCTGGGCACCGTCCAGCCGGCGGAGTGCCGGGAGCGTGCGCCGTCCGGCGATCGAGGAGCAGCCGAGGGCGCCGAAGCGCAGCGGTGCGTGGGGCGGGGCGCTCACCGCAGACCCCGCAGGCACGCGATCAGGCTGCGGGCCTGCACGTTGACGTAGTGGCTGTGCTTGAGCAGCTCGCCCAGCTGGTGCAGCGTCAGCCAGCGGAAGTCGCTCAGATCGGCGTCGGGGTAGTCCGGATCGACTTCGACGATCTCATAGCGGCTACGGGCGTGATGGAAGCGGCCGCCCTCCTCGGACAGCTCCGTGGAGAACAGCACCTGCTCGGGCCGGCGCCCCAGCACCAGGTCGAGGAACGGCGGCCGCGCCTCGGGCGGCAGCAGCGCGTAGGTCCGCGGTGTGCACTGCACGGTGGGCGCCAGCTCGACCACGTCGAGGTAGCCGGGCTCGATCCGCGCGTTGACCAGCGCATGGAGCACCCCGTCTACGCGCTTGACCAGCAGCGCCACCAGACCGTCGCCGTGCGGCTTTACCAGCGGCTGTGTCCAGCTCGGCACCTCGCGGCTGTTCGTGGAGATCTCCACCGCGATGATGCTGAAGAAGACCCCGAGCTCGTGAGCTATCTCGTCCTCGGTGCGATGCCAGTGCCGGACCCGGTCCAGCGGGATCAGCGAGGTGTCCACGATGTGCCGCGCCTGCCGATCGGTGATCCAGCTCATCACCTCGACCGGGACATGCAGGCTTCCCGACGCGTAGTCGGAGGAGAGCGCGACCGTGGCGGCCAGCTCGCTCTCCGCGTCCTCGATCGTGCCCGCGAGGCCGACCGGCATGCAGGACAGCACCGTGCGGGCGTCCATGTTCACCAGGTTGTCGACCTTGAGCAGTTCGTGCAGCTGGCCGATGGTGAGCCAGCGGAAGTCGTCGATGAGCTCGATGTCCTCGCTGATCTCGACGATCATGTTGCGGTTGCGCTTGCGGTAGAACCACGATCCCTGCTCGGACTGCAGGACGTCGGCGAGCATCAGCTCGCGCGGCGCGTTCCGGAAGAGTTCCAGGTACCGGACCGGCTTGCCCTGGTGGACGCGGGTGTAGTTGCTCTTCGTCGCCTGGACCGTGGGCGAGATCTGGACGCCGTTCACGTTGCCCGGCTCGGACTTGGCCTGCATCAGGCAGTGCAGCACGCCGTCGATCTCGCGCACCACGATGCCGAGGATGCCGATCTCCGGCTGGTTGACGATGGGCTGCGACCAGTGCGGGATCGGGCCGTAATCGGTGTCCACCTGGAGGCCCTCGACGGTGAAGAAGCGACCGCTCTGGTGGCCGAGGTTGCCGGTCGTCGGGTCGAACGCCCAGCTGCTCATCTCCTGGAACGGGATGCGCCAGACATCGTGCCGCTGGGCGGTGTTGCGTTCGTCGAGCCACCTGTGCACGTCGGCGTCCGAGGTGACCCCGCCGGTCACGGCGAGGGCCGAACGCGCGAGCCGATGGGGCAGGGTCACGTCGGGTTTGCGCAGTAGAACCGCTCCTGCGTGACGCTCCATAGGTCTCCCTTGCTCGGGCCCGGCCGGTGCGTCTCAGTCCTACCAAGGACAAGCTAGGCAGAATCCCTGTCAATCAACTGTTGTCGGAATCCGTATTTGAGGAAATCGCCATACCGTCCGGTGCTATGGCGAACCGTGCTCCGGAGAGGGCCGTCGGCGCCGGCGGGAGAGCGGCGCCGAGCGAATCTAGGCAAATCCTGGAGTCCGGTCCGGGTTGCGCCGAGAAGTGGATGGTCGTTCTACGGTCTACCTGTGGACCCACAGAGTCGGCATTTCGCCTTTTTCGCGTTCCCACGTTTCGGACATATCAAGCCAACCCTGTCCACGGTCCGCCTCCTGGTCGAACATGGTCACCGGGTCTCTTTTGTCGTGCCGGAGGGCTTCGTCGACACCGTGGTGGCCGCCGGTGCCACGCCGCTGCCGTACCGGTCCAGCTTCCCGGCCGTGGTCCCGGCGGTCCGTACGGCGGACGACCTCGCCGAGGCCTTCGGGGCGTTGATGCGCGAGGGGGTCGCCGCGCTTCCCTCGGCCTGGCCCGCGTTCGCCGACGATCCGGTGGACCTGGTGGTTGAGGACGCGCTGAGCACCGGCGCCAGCAGACTGGTGGCCAACCGCGCGGGATGCCCCGTGGTGCGCGTCTTCGCGGGCCTCGCCGGCAACGACGAAGTGCCGCTCAATGGTTCCGAGCCAGGTCCGGGCGATCCGAAGCTCGACCCTGGCCACCCCGTCTTCGCGCGACTGGGCGGGGAAATGGCGGCGCTGCTGCGGGATCAGGGGCTGGACCCCGCCGAGAGCGAGCGGGTCGTGGCGACGACGGTGCCGGCCGCGAACCTGGTGTTCGTGCCTCGGTCGTTCCAGCCGCGCGCGGACGTCTTCGACGAGAGCTTCGTGTTTGTCGGACCCGGCGTACCGGAGCCGTCGCGCGAGAGGTGGCAGCCACCGGCGGCCCGCCGGGTTGCACTGGTCTCGCTCGGGACGTCCGCGCCCAACAACCCCCGGTTCTTCCGCGACTGCGCGGAGGCATTCGCCGACACGGACTGGCACCTGGTCATGACGACCGGCGGTCACCTCGACCCTGAGCTGGCGGCGGAACTCCCGGGCTCGGTGGAACTGCACACCTTCCTCGACCACGCCGCCGTGCTGCCGCACGCCGACGTGCAGGTCTGTCAGGCGGGGGCCGGCAGCTTGATGGACGCCTTCGCGCGCGGTGTCCCCGTGGTCGTTGTGCCGCAGCAGCCGGACGCCCGCGCGGTCGCCTGTCATGTCGAAGAGCTCGGTCTGGGGCGGGCTCTGCTCGGCGCGGTCACCGGGAATGCGATACGCGCCGCGGTGGACGACGTGGTTGCCGCGGAGGGCACCCTGGTGCGGATCCGGGCCATGGCGGCCGACATTCGTAAGGCCGGCGGTGCCCCGCGTGCCGTGGGGGTGCTCGAAGAGTTGGCGTCGAGGACGTCCTCGCCGGCCAGTGACACCGGCGCGGCACTTCCCCGGATCGGCTGACCCTAGTGTCCCGGAGCGATGTGGCGTGGAGGCAACCCATGGATAGCGTTCGTGCGGTACTGGTCGGGGGACCGCTGGACTTTCCGCTGGACAACCGCGTGCAGCGGCTGGCCGCTCCGGCCGAGGTCGTTCGATGCAAATACGGCGCAGGCTATGAGTGTTTTCGCTTCCTGGGGGAGCGCATGGCCTTTGATCCCAGCGTGGTCGTTTACGAATGGAGTCATCGAGAGTCAATCGGCGAGTGATGCGAGCCGAGGTGCGGAGTGACTCGGCGCCCTGACCGATCAGTTGTTGCTCGCGTTCTTGATCGCCGAGGGAGACATTACTGACCGCCGCGACTTCGGCGGAGTCTCGCCACGGTGTGGCCATTGAGATCGTTATTCTGATGCCCAGATTTGCAGTACTATTTGGACTTGCTTGAGAAGTAGAGCGCGGCTCTATAGTGCAGCCGCGCCGTCACGGCTCCCCGATGAAGCGGGAAAATCGTACGACGCACTGAAACTGGTCGAAACCGTCTATGGCTCCGAGTGAGGACGTTGGGCAGTTCCTCGACAATGGAGTAGAGGCCAGATAAGTTACCATGGTCCATTATCTGCGAAGGCTTGGCCATCAACAAAGCGTCGGTTCGACGCCGGTGGTGAGGGTGGTGTCCCTGGTCGCGGCGTGTGTGGTGAGATCGGCGGGGTCGTGAGGCTGGCTTGTGGTGGTTCGGTCGGCTTCGGTGGATACGGGATTGCGTGCCGTGATCAATTCAACATCAGAGCCGCGAAACCCATGATCAAATCCGAACCACGACCCAGGTACCACTCGACGTTAACGCCGGAGCGCGTGGCGGCCCTCTGCCGGGTACCGATTTCCGCCCACTCGCGGGAGTCAGATGACTCATGCTGGCGACGACACCGCGGTAAACACTAGACGTTGTGGGCAAAGTTTGCGGTTCGCGTAGAAGGCGGGATGGCTCCTGGCCTCTCTACAACCGTGGCCGCGCCAGTGATTCGCCTCATATGGTCTCGCTGGCATCGCGGTGGGTAGGCCAGACATCCGACCCAGCTCAAGCGGATCCGCGATCTCGAGGGAGTTCTCCGAGGTCATCTGGAAGCGATGCCGGACTCGGCAGTCGGGCTCCGCCTCGGCGGGCCGAAATCACAGTGGAACCCGGGAACCGTCCGGTGAAGATTCCGAATCTCTCGAGGCATCCGGCTCATTGAGCCGTTCGTTGACAGTTGATCTCGCAATAGCCGCCGCATCGTCGACCGCGTGCACGCCTTCACCTGGCAGCCTGGAGTAGTTGCAAGGCATCTCGGGCACCCACAGGATCAACGCGATCTATGCACGGCCGAGTTGTCGCGGTGGTGTTTTCGGGATACGCGAATTCCCCTCGAGCGGGCCGATCGCCGCGCAATGCGGCCAGTGGAGTCATCTGACTCATACTAGTGACGGCACTTGCGTCGAGACTGGCCGTGGTGGGCACCGTTCGCCGTCGATGTATATGCCCGAGTATCTGCCTTCGCCCGTAGGCAATCGCCTCAGACGAGACTTCAAGCCAAGATCAGTCACTTCTACGCCAAGCCAACCGAATGACTAAAATGACGAATAGTTTAATTTTGAATGAGCAGCCAACAGGGTGTCTTTTGATCAAGCCCGTTCGGTGAATAGTTTAGGTGACGAAGATTGGCAGGAGAGCTGGCCATGTGACGCCGGTGCCAGGACCGGGACGGAGAGTGTAATCCCGGTTGCCGGGGCTGCCGAGGGGAGGTCAGAGTGGTTCTCTTCGATGTCATGAAGTGCGCCGGCGGTGCGGATGGGCCGCTGATAGGCAGGGGCGAGGAGCTTCATCAGGTGGGTGACCTGTTGAAGGCAGCCTCGGGCGGCTCGGCGTCATCGGTGTTCCTCACTGGAGAGGCCGGCATCGGGAAGACAGCGCTGCTGAGCGCGATTTTGGACCAGGCGGAGGGGCTGGGATTCTCGGTGGGCCGAGCGTGCGGGTCTCGGCTGGAAGGTGAGTTGCGTTTCGGTGTCGTCCGCCGGCTGTTCGAGGCGCCACTGGCCGCGTTGGAGCCCGACCGGCGGGCGGCAGTACTGGCCGAGGCCGGCGAGCCGGCGCCGATGATTCTCGCCGCGGGCCAGTTCGACGAGCCGGTCGATGAGGCCGGATTCGAGGGTCACCATGTGCTGTACCGACTGATGGCGGCTCTGGCCAACGAAGGCCCGCTGCTGTTCGCGGTGGATGACGTGCATCTCGCGGACGCGTCCTCAGTACAGTTTCTCGCGTATGCCGCCCGCAGGTTGACCGGGCTACCGATCGCGCTGGTTTGCTGCGCGACCGACGGCGAAACTCGGCTGGCCCCACTATCGTTCGAAGAGTTGGCTATGTTCGCGCACACCTTTGTGCTCGAGCCGCTGACCGAACAACAGACGGCCGAGGTGATCCGGCTGGCCGACGGTGAGTGTATGGCCCAGCAGGCAGCGTCGGTGTGCAGCCAGGTTGTGAACGGAAATCCGTTCCTGCTGCGCGCGCTGCTGGTGGAAATCGGGCGGTGGCGCCGATCCAATCCCGAGGAATTGATCGTTAGCAACATTGTCGAGCTTGGCTCGTCCACCGTTGCCGAGCGGCTGTTCGCGCGGTTCCACGGAGATCCGGACGCGATCGAGCTCGCCAGGGCGGTAACGGTGCTCGGCGACCATGCCGAGTTCAACCTGGCCGCCGCGGTGGCCGACCTTAATCCGGTTCGAGCTGCCCATGCTCTGGACACGCTGGTCCGGATGCGGATCCTGGAGAACTCCTCTCCGCTGCGCTTCCGCCACGTGTTGGTACGGAACGCGCTGTTCGACGACATGCCCATCGGGGCCCGGCTTACCCGGCATGCGCGGGCCGCTGGCTATCTGCACGATGTACAGGCCGACGCCGAGGCAGTGGCTGCTCATTTGCTGAACGCGCGGGTTGTCGATTTCGACTGGGCCGCGGACACCCTGCACTCAGGCGGCGTCAAGGCTGTCCGACGGGGAGCGCCGGAGGTGGCCTTTGGCTATCTGCGGCACGCCCTGCTGCAGTCCGCGAACCGGGATCAGCGGGCGGCGATCATGCTCGACCTCGGCGATGTCGAAATGGCTTCCGATCCGGCCGCCGGGATAACCCGGCTGCGTACGGCGCTGGCCGAGGCCACCACCACCACCGCCCGGTCGGCGGCGGCGGTGGTCCTCCGGTTGGCTCCGGCGCTACTTGAGCTGAATTCGCATCGGGAGGCGCGAGCGATTGTGGATGGCGCTCTCGCTGCCCTGCGGCTGGATGACGAGCCGGACCTGACCTGGCACCTCAGGAGCGTGTCGGCGTTCATCTCCTGGTCGCAATGGGGAACGACGCGGCATGGGCAGGCGGAGGAGCGACAGCTGTTCGGGGAAGTTCCGGCCGTGGGGGAATGTCAGGCCGGGCATGCGCATATCGCGGCTACCTGTGCGCGGCAGGGTCATTCGCGGGAGCGGATTCTCAGTTGGGGCTGGCAGGTGCTGGCGGATCTGGACCTGATGGTGTTCTGCCAGCCGCATTACTCCGCCCTGTTCGGCCTCATCGTTGCCGAGGACGACGAATACACCCGGAAGGTGTGCCAGTCCGCCGACCGGCTGGCACGAAGCGGCTTGCCATTCACGTCCGCAATCAGCCTGATGATACTGGGCTCGGTGGACTCCATGGTGGGCAACCTTCCGAGTGCGCAGGCGCACCTGAGCTCGGCCCTCGAGATGTTTGACGAATGGGATGTGCGGGGCGCCAGCGCACGTTCCATCATGTGCGTCGCGGGGCTCGCCGAAGTTCTCGCAATCAGCGGCGGGTACGAAGCCGCACAGCTACTGCTGGCAGATCGGCAGCTGACCGGGGATCTGCCGCATCGGGTGAGCTCCACGTTCGTGCTGTACGCCCGCGGCCAGCTCCGGTTGGCGACCGGGGATATCGACGCCGCGATCGAGGACTTCGTCGAATGCGGCTGGCGGGCCGAAGAATGGTCGTTGCTGAATCCCGCCGTGATGCGGTGGCGGTCCCAGCTGGCCACCGCCTACCTGGCGAAGGGTGACCCAGCACGGGCTCGCGAGATGGCGGAGGAGGAGCTGGGCCGGGCGCGTAGATGGGGAACCAACCGATCTATCGGGATCGCGACGCATGTGCTGGGCATGACGTATCCGCCAAAGCGGAGAGCGAGCATGCTCGTCGAGGCGGTGGCGCTACTGCGGAAGTCCCCGGCGAAGCTGGCCCTGTCGCTCGCCTTGCTGGACCTGGCGAAGACCGCGCGCCAGAACGGTGAGACTGAGGCAGCGGTCGAATACCTGGAACAGGCCGACGCGCTGGCCGCCTGGTGCGGCGCGAAACCCGTGGTGGCGCAGGTGAAGGAACAGCTCGCGGCGTGCACGCCGGCCGGCTCTCGGCTGGGGAGCAGTGGTCTCACCAAGCAAGAGCGGCGTACGACGATGCTGGCGGTGGCCGGCATGACCAACCGGCTGATCGCAGCGGAGCTCTGGGTCAGCCAGCGCTGCGTCGAGGCGCACCTGACCAGCGCATACCGGAAGCTGGGGATTTCCCGTCGTAGCGAGTTGTCATCGGCGTTGGCCCGGAACGACAAGCACCCGAGCCGGCTTTCGTGATCTTCGTCCGATGGCGGTCCGGGACGACCTACCCGTCGACAGTCGTGTTGGTAGTCGCGAGGTCGGCGGCGGAGGATCCCACCTGAGGTAGGTCGAGAAGGCAACCGAGATGTCGTCGACCGCCCGCTGGAAGGTGCTGAGGACGCCGGGCAGCAAGAAAAGCCGATAGATCATTGATTCGTACCGCAGAACCGTGGTCTTCCCACCATCGGCGCGCATTCGGTGGCCATACTCCTCGGGCGTTACCCCTTGATGGTGGACACCCTAATCGTTGGATCATGGAGATTGATCCATAGAACGGGAGTTCCTGCTGGGGACGTCGAAGTACTCGCGGCGGCATGTTGACGTATCGGGCGACGGTGGCGCAATGGGATCGTGACCAGCGCGCCGCTCGTCCGAAGGAGGCGAAAATAGTCGGAAACCCACGACTACGCCGTTATCTGCAAGACCATCTTGCCGGCCGGCTGGTCACCGAGCACGGTGTCGCGGTGACCGGACCGGCCGTGCCTTTCACCGGCCGTAACCGTGCGCGGCGGGCTCACCGGCGCTGGGCACATGCCTGGAGTCCGGAGCAGATCGCGGCCAGGCTACGGCGGGATTTTCCGGATGATCCGACGATGCGGATCTCACACGAGGCGATCTACCAGGCGCTCTACATCGAGGGCCGGGTAGCACTGTCCCGGGAGCACGTCGCGTGCCTGCGGACCGGTCGTGCGCTGCGAGTACCGCGTGCACGCACCCGTCGCGCGCTCCGCAACCAGCGCGGCTTCATCACCCCGGAGGTCATCATCGACCGGCGCCCTGCGATCCTCACAGCCCTGGCAACGCGGAACGAACGAGAACACCAACGGCCTACTCCGCCAATACTTCCCCAAAGGAACCGACCTATCTCGACACCACACCAGCCAACGCCGCCGCCGAGTCGTTCAACGCGTCGATGAAACGCGAAACGCTCCAGGGCGCCCAACGCTGGCCTGGGGCCCGTGCGGCCCGCCTCGCGGTCTTCCCGATGGGTGACCCGCTACAACACCAGAAGAAGACATTCCAGCCTCGGCCAGATCAGCCCAATCACCTACGAACAACGATCAACTACACTCACCAACGCCGCATGACAGCCGGTGTCCACGATCCAGGGGCAATGCCCCTCGGCTTCGTCGCGGACCGGGTCGTATTCGGCCGAGACGACCAAAGCGGGTGGGAGGCAGGACAGGTCGGAGACGGTCAGCGGAGCCGCGTACAGGTGTGCCGTTCGCGAGACGGCGCAGTGGCCGGTCGACGAGTTCGATGTTGCCGGTTATCCAGCCATCACCGTGAAAGAATACGATCAGCGGCCGCGCACCCTCGGCTTTCGCCGGATGGTAGATCCGGACCGGCAGCCGGCTAGCCACCAGAATGTCGGTGACCTCATGAATCTGTTCGGCTTCGCCCTAAGCCGCCCGCAGCCGAGGATCACGTCGCGGCTGATAGGTACTCTCAGGTGTTCCAGTGGCGGCTCACCGGCCCCCTCCAGGCGGGCCAGAAACGCCGCTGCCTCAGGATCTATAGCCCTAGAGACCGTCTTACTGGTTCGTGCCGGCCGGCCGCTGTTCGCGGTTGTGGGCTGTGACCCGGTACTCGGCGAGGACGAATCGGCTAGTGCGCCAACGGTATTCGAACGTCTGGCCAGGCCAGTTGTTTGTGACCTGACCGTTGGCATGGCGATACCAGCTGCGGCACGTCACCCAGGCGGTCGAGCGCATTCTGCGCTGCATCTCCCGATGGAAGCGGTCCTCGACTCTCGGGCGGACGTCGAAACTGTGGCCGGGTGCCGTGGTCAGCTTTGCGATCGCGCGCCGGATGTAGCGTATCTGGCTTTCCAGCATGTATATAATGGATCCGGCGCCAATGTTGGTATTCGGCCCGTAGATCAGAAACATGTTTGGAAAGCTGGGTACAGTTATCCCCAGATACGCGCGCGCGCCATGCCGCCAGACTCGACTAAGCTCCTGGCCATCGCGGCCGCGGATCCGCATGGGCGCCAGGAAATCCGTGGCCTCGAAACCAGTGGCCAGGATAATCGTGTCCACAACGTGTTCGGCTGCGTCGGCGGTACGGATTCCGTGCTCGGTCACGGCGACGATCCTGTCGGTCGCGACCTCGACGTTCGGGCGAACGAGGGCCGGATAGTAGGTGCTGGAGATCCCCACCCGCTTGCAGCCGATCTCGGTGTCGGGTGTGAGTCTTGCGCGTAGTTCAGGGTCTTCGACCTGGGCCGCGAGTAGGGCCCGGCTGCCTCTAACCGCGCCGGCCGCCGCTGGCGGCCAACGAGTGATGCCGAGCGCCATCGACTCGTACAGTAACCACCAGCCCAGCCGTGACAGGGTCCGCGGAGCGCGGGCCGTCTGCCGTCTGGCAGTGGAGTAGGAAGCTTCCAACCGAGGAACGATGTGTGATGCGGAACGCTGGAACACCGTCAGCCGGTCTGTTCGTGCGGCGATGGCGGGCACGATCTGCAGCGCGCTGGAGCCTGTCCCGATGACCGCCACTCGGCGCCCGGATAGATCGCGATCTGGTTGCCAGCGGGATGAGTGCATGATCGTTCCGGTGAAACTGTTCAGGCCGGGGATGTCCGGAGTGGCCGGCCGGCCGAGCTGCCCGCAGGCCGGCACCAGCACGTCCGCGTCGATGAGCTCTCCGGTGGCGGTCAGCAGCCGCCATTGTCCGGTCCGCTCGTCGAAATCGGCGGAGGCAATCTCCGTCCCCAGTTTCAGGTGCTCGTCGAGGCCGTACTTCTCGGTACACTGCTCGAGATACGCATGGATTTCGGGTTGGGTGGCGTATCGCTGGCTCCACCCGAAATCTTGCTCGAACGAATAGCAGTACAGGTGGGACGGCACGTCGCAGGCCGCGCCAGGATAGGTGTTGTCCCGCCACACGCCACCAATGTCGTTGGCCTTCTCGACGACGAGGAAATTGTGGTGACCGGCACGCTTCAGCTGGATCGCCATGCCCAGCCCGCCAAAACCAGCGCCGATGATGACCACCCGGGCTGGCTCGGTCGTCCGGCCCCAGCGGAAACGGGACCATAGGTCCCCGGCAAAGCTCATTGTTGCCACTGCGTCCGCAGGAGCCCGCCCGACCGGCTGGCTGCCGGTTTGATGTTGTGGTTGATGCGCAACAGGTTTTCCGGGTCGTACTGGGCCTTGATCCCGGCCAGCCGACGCATCCGGTCGTCGCTCCAGAAGGCGGCGATGCGATCAGTTTCCTCGTCGTCGGTGAGTAGGTTCAAATACGCGTCGCCCTGCCCGACCGCGCGCAGTAGGCCGCCGGTTCGACGGACCCAGCCGCGACTGTGTTCCGTGTCGCGCGGGTCTCGCCACTGCGCCATTACGTGGATGAGCCAGCTGTCGTGCCGGTGCGCGAACGCCGTCTCATCGGGCGAGACCTTGGTCACCGCACCGTTGAAGGGAATGACCTGAATGACCGACTGCGCGGTCGGCAGTTCGCGGCCGGCGGCTACCAGCGCCTCGATAACGGCGGTGTCAATCGTCGAGACGAACTCGGCCGACCAGTAGTTATGCATCGCGGGCGGGCTCATCGGGTCGAGAATTGATTGGACCTCTATGAACGGCATCGGACCGACGAGATCCATGATCGGCTTACCGAAGTTCCGGATCGGCTGGACGGCCCTTTCGCCGTCTTCCGGTGATCCGCAGTAGCGAAGGAAAACCGTCAGCACCGGCTCGCCCCGGTGCTCCGGCGGAACCTCGCCGACCGGGAGGGTGTGCTGGACGACGACGTCGCCGCTGAGCTCCTCGGGAGCGGTGGACATGAAATCCCGTATGAATGGGAGGACGGTGTCGGCGTCGCTGAGCGGGTAGCACACGATGCCGGCGTACATGGTCGGACCGAGTTCGTGGGCCTGATAGGTGAAGGAGGTCACGACTCCGAAGTTGCCGCCGCCGCCCCGCAGCGCCCAGAAGAGGTCGGGATTGTGCTCGGCGCTAGCGGTCAGTAGCTGACCGTCCACTGTGACTAGATCAACGGACAGCAGATTGTCGCAGGTCAAGCCCCATTTCCGCTGCATCATGCCGAAGCCACCGTTGAGGGTGAGCCCGGCGATCCCAGTGTCGGACATCTGCCCGAGGGGCACGGCCAGCCCGTGGAGTTGGGTATCGCGGTCCAGGTCGCCCAAGGTGGCGCCGGCGTCGGCCCTGACAATGCGGCGGGTGGGATCGACGTGAATCGAGCGCATCGCGGACATGTCGATGACGATCCCGTGGTCGCAGGTGCCGTGCCCGGCAACGCTGTGCCCGCCACCACGGATGGCGATGGGCAGGTCGTTCTCCCGACCGAACCGCAGCGCCGTCACGACATCGACCACCCCGCGGCATCTGGCGACCGCTGCCGGCCGCCGGTCGATCATCCAGTTGAACACCCGGCGTGCTTGGTCGTAGCCGCCGTCCGCGGGGGTGATGACACTGCCGTGGAACCGCCCGCGCAGTTCGTCGACCGCTTCGCTCTTCATGCTGACTCCCAGCTCTGTCGAGGATCAGACCTGCCTGGACGACTCAGGACGCGGCGCGCTAGTACCGGTGCCAGTGATGGCGGCCTTTTTGTCGGCCAGAAACTTCTCGAACCTGTCATGGAGTTCCCGCGGTGCACGCATCCGCAGGCCACCGGCTGGGTCGACCACGACGTGGCAGGAATGCGCCTCGGCGATCAGTTGGCCGCCTTGCTTTCGATAGATCTCATAATAGCACTTGAGCTGGACGATCGGAGTAATGGCCCAGGTTTTAATAACCAGATCGTCGAGATACCTCGCCGGGGCATGGTAGCGAACCTGGAACTCAGTTGTAGCGATCTTGTACTTCCAGAATTCGACGCCAACTTCCAGTGCGTATGTTTCCCGGCCGAGGTCGAACCAGGGGATGTAGCTGCCGTAGTAGGCGTGGCCCTGCGAGTCGCATTCACCCCAGCGAACTCGGGCTGTGGTTTCGACATGGCCCCAACGCATGATGTTCGGCGCGGACTCTATCCATCGTGGCATGACGATTCTCCGACCCTTCGTCCATCGTTTGGCGCTGGCGGGCGACGTGTCTCGACTGTCGCCGGGGAATTTCCGCGACTGGTCGTGCCGGGCGGTTCCCTGGAGCGTATGGGGAGCGTGTCACAGGCGTCAAGAAAGATTCTCGAAGTTAATGGCGAGCGCATTTCTTTCTCAATTCTTTCCATAGCTGCGCCGATGTTCGCTAGGCGCCGCCGAAGTCGGGCCGTATTCATCTTCGGAACAGTTGACAAACCTGCGTGGGAGTTCCTATGGTCAGATGCATCGGGCGGACCGCAGCTTCTCTAGCTCTCCGTGGATGAATCTCTGCCAGTCGCGCAACGACCCTCGTGAAATTTGTGGTGCGATGGCCACGGCGAACGGATGGTGTTCAGCCATGCACAAATTAACCTCCTCAGCAACAGCGGATGCCGCGACGATCCGGACCGCCGGTCTGGACCTAGTGGACATCGAGCGGCTGCGGCTGGCGTACCGGCGGTCCGGGCCGGAATTTCTGAGCCGGGTGTTCGACGAGCACGAACTGATGGCGGCGCGGAGCTGTCCGGCACCGACCTGGCAGGTGCTGGGTCGCATGTTCGGCATCAAGGAGAGCGTAGTTAAGGCTGCGGCCGGGTTTCCCCCGGACAGCGGCTATCGGGACATCTCGATAGAGGCGCGGTCCGGTCAGCGGGAGTGGCCAGTGCGGGTGCGCGGCGAGTTGGCTGAATGGGCCGGGCGGCAAGGCGTGCAGCTGTCCGGTGGAGGGTGGATGATCCACAGTGGTCTGGGGCTGGCGTGGACGATTGGTCGCCCGGTCGCTCGGACGTCGGACCCGAGGCAATGAAGGCGTCTGTGTCCAGCCCGGTCGCGTTCGTCTTTCCGGGACAGGGCAGCCAGTTTCCCGGCATGGGGCGGGAACTGGACCGGTGCGGGCAGGCCGACGGCGAACTGGTAGCTATGGCCGAGGAGACCACCGGGTTGCCGGTATCCGAGTTGATGATGCGGGCGCCGGCGACGACGATCGCCAACCCCGAAATCGCGCAGGTACTGGTCTTCGTCTGGTCCCTCACGGTCTTCCACGGATTGGCCAGACGGGGATTCCATCCAGCAGCCGTCGCTGGCCACAGCGTCGGCGAGTACGCGGCGCTGACGGCGTGCGGCAGCCTCGATCCGGCGACCGCGCTGTCCCTGGTGGCCTGCCGCGGCAGGCTCATGGCCGAGGCCGCGCTGCGCGCACCCGGAACGATGGCGTCGATCGTCGGCCTGGACTACGACGTCGTCCAACGCCTGTGCAGGTCTAGCAGCGCCGGAAATGAGTTTGCGGTCATCGCGAACCAGAATTCGCCGCGCCAGGTCGTCGTATCCGGGACGCTGGGATCGGTCTCGGACGTGGTCGCCGCCGCCCGCGAGGCTGGCGCCATCCGGACCCGGCAACTGGCGGTCGGCGGTGCCTACCATTCGCCGCTGATGGACTGCGCCGGGGCGGCGATGACCACTCGGTTGGCGTCGGTCCACCTTAGGACGCCCGGGGTGCCCTTGGTGTCCAGTGCCACCGGCCGAGTGGTCACCGATATTCCGGCATACCGGGCGGATCTGATGAACCAGCTGACAGGTCCGGTGCGCTGGCAGTCCGCGGTAGGTGCACTCGTCGGGCTCGGTGTGCGGACATTCGTAGAAGTGGGACCCGGCAAGGTGTTGAGCGGGCTCGGCCGGGAAATGGTACGGACCGGCCATCATCTGACCGCGGCGGAAGCGATCCGCCTCACCGACGCGAACCGGTCCGACGGGCGCGACCCGAGGCAGGCGTCGGACACCCGCGACAATCCCGCGACTGAAGGCCTGGTCGATTCTTCAGTGTCCTATCTGAGGGAGCGAACGTGACCGAATGCAGAGGACTCTTCGAAGGGGATGTCGCGCTTGTCACCGGTGCGACGAAAGGGATCGGCCTGGCCGTCGCCACCGACCTGGCCCGCGAGGGTGCGAAAGTGCTGATGAACTATCGGCGCGACAGCGATCGTGTACAAGGAGCGTTGAGGCAGGTGCAAAAACTGCAGCCGGAGTCCGAGCTCATTCAGGGCGACATCGGCGAGTCCGCGGATGTCGACACGATGTTCCGACAGATCCGATCTCATCACAAGCGACTCGACCTCCTGGTGAACAACGCCGGCATAGCCATGGACGGCTACGCCGTGATGATGGGCGAGACGAAATGGCGGAAGGTGATTGACACGAATCTGACCGGAGCTTTCCTGTGCTGCCGGGCCGCCGGACGGATGATGGCGAGCCAGCGGAGTGGATCGATCGTCGCGGTCAGCTCGACCAGCGGTGTGAACGCACCGGCGGGGCAGGCGAACTATGCGGCATCCAAGGCCGGGCTGGCGGCGATGATTCGGGTCCTGGCCAAGGAACTCGGCAGCCACGGAGTCCGGGTCAACGCCGTGGTGCCGGGATTCGTGGATACCGCGATGACCCACGCGATGCCGAGGAAACAGCTGGACGAGTATCTGGAAAGGGTCCCGCTGGGGCGAATCGGTCAGCCGGAGGACGTGTCCTCGGTAGTGCGCTTCCTGCTATCCGCGCAGCTGTCCGGGTACGTCACAGGAACCTCGGTGGTGGTCGACGGGGGAATGACCTGCTGAGTCGTACGGATGACGTAAAGCTCGACGACCCACTCAAAACAAGTCGCACAAGAACAAGGAGGAAAGCGCGATGGCCACGACCCTGGCGGAAGCTACCAGCTTGACCAGCGAAAGGCGCCAGCTGTCTGCTGAAGTGAAGCAATTGTTGGTCGACCGGTTGTCGCTGGAGGTCGATCCGACCATGATCGGCGACGATCAGCCGTTGTTCGGCCGCGGGCTGGAGCTGGACTCGATCGACACGCTCGAGCTGGCGATGGCGGTGGAGGACACCTTCGGCATAGCAATCACCGATGACGACACCGACAGCCTGCTCTCGCTGAATCGACTGGTCGACCACATTCAGGCGAATCGGCCATGACCACCGTCGCACCGGCAACGGCGAAGAGCTCGGCGGTGGTGGCGGCCCGGGGCGGTGGTGTGATGAGTGCGGACGAGATCGCCCGGCTGCTCCCACACCGCCACCCGTTCTTCCTCCTGGACCGAATCATCTCGTTGGAGCCGGGGGTGAAGGCGGAAGCACTCAAGAACGTTTCAGTCTCCGACGGCGTGCTGGCTGGGCATTTCCCCGGCCGGATGATCTACCCGGGCGTCCTTCAGGTCGAATGTGTCGCGCAGTTGGCGGCGGTGATCTACGGCAGCGCGGCGGCACAGAGTGCGATCGGCGAGACCGTCGCCGACGTTGCGAACCGGGTCGGCTACCTGGCCGAGATCCGGCAGGCGAAATTCCTCAAGCCAGTGATTCCAGGCGACCAGATCGTGTTCCGGGCGCAGAGCGGTCCACGGCTCGGAAGTCTCATTTCGGTCGAAGGCCAAGCTTCCGTCGGTCGGGACGTGGTCATGACCGTGCGCCTGGTCGTGACCGAACGCGACGCGGAACAGTGAGGGAGAAGAGACGATGACCGACGTAGTGACCGACCTGAACACGGACATGGCTGAGACGGCGGCCGGCTACCGAGCCCTTCGGCAGGGGACCGCGTTGGTCGACTACACCGGCGCGGGCCTGCTAAATGTGTCCGGCAGCGGAGCCGCGGAGTTCCTCGGCCGCACCTCCACGCGGAGCGTGGACTTCCTGCTGGAGGGCCAGGTCTCCTCGGCCCTGATGCTCGCCGGAAACGGCACGATCATTGCGGAGGTGGTGATCTACTGCCTCGGCGCGGAGTATCTGGTGGAGATCTGGCCGCAGCAGGCGGCGACCGGTCGCGCCCACCTGCTGGCGGCGGCTGGGCAGAATGCGGATGTTAAAGTCGAGGATCTCAGTGCCACGTATGTAATCCTCGGCATCGAGGGACCAGAGTCGTTCCGGATCGCCGAACACTTCCTGTCCTTCCCGATCGCCTCGATGGCATTTCGCAGTTTCGCCGTTCCGGACAGTTCCACCGATCTAGCGCTGGCCCGGATCGGAGTAACCGGCGAGTACGGCTATAAATTCATCGTCCCGGCCGCTGATGCACCAAAACGGCGGCAAGATCTCAAAGAGCGTGGCGCACTACCGGTTGGCCGGAACGCCTTGAATGTTTGCCGGATGGAGACCCGGTTCGCAAACATCGAGGCGGAGGGCGGGAATGCTTCGGTGACGCCGTTCGACATCGGCGTCCAGTGGATGGTCGATTTCCAACACGAGTTCAACGGCCGGGAGGCCCTGCTGGAGCTCTGGCGGGGCGCACCGGAGAAGTCCCCCGTCTGCTGGCATGCCGAAGACGGACCGCATACCGTGCCCGCGCACGGCGCCGTGTTGACACTGGACGGGACAGCGGTCGGCGTGGTGTCGCACGCGGAGTTCTCGCCATCGCTGGGGCGGGTCATCGGGACCGCGCAGGTAAACACCTCGGTGGCTTCGCCCGGCCTGCGGCTGGACATCGACGGCACGACCGTCCACACGATCTCGGCGCCGTTCTTGGTGGCGACCAGCTTCGGCATCCCGCTCGAATAACCCGACCTTCATGACTTCGGGACAGGAAGAGGTAACCGATGAGTGCGAATGCACGGCGCCAGGAAAGCATCGCGGTGACTGGCATCGGGATCAGCTGTGCACTGGGAAATGGTGTTCAGCGGGTGTGGCAGGCGATCCAGGAAGGCCGGAGCGGCATCCACCCTACCGCCCGGCTGGACGTTTCGATGCTGAGCTGCAAGTACTCCGGCGAGGTCGGCGAAGTGCCGGAGCCGGACGTGAAGCTGGTCGGCCGGCGGGACCGGGCCACTAACCTGGTCCTGAACGCGGCCACTGAGGCTATTTCGGCTGCCGCGCTGCGGATCGCGGACTACGACCCCTATCGCGTCGGCGTCGCCATCGGCGCTTCGGTCGCAGGTTTAGCGGCGGGGATGAACTTCCAATGGGAGTTGCTGGCCGACGGGGCGCAGGCCACCCGCCGACATCACCTGCTGACGTATCCCCTCTACACGTCGGCGGATGCGTTGAGTGTCGCTTTCGGCCTCCAGGGGCCGAAAGCGGTGATCTCGAATGCCTGTGCCGCCGGTGCGAACTCGATCGGATACGCGGTGGACGCGATCCGCGCCGGCCGGGCGGACGTGATGATCGCCGGCGGGGTGGATGTTCTCGACATTCTGTCGCTGGCCGGGTTCGACAGCCTGAACGCGTTGGACGCGGAGCCGTGCGCGCCGTACTCCCGCAGCACCGGGCTGAACCTGGGTGAGGGCGCCGCGATCCTGGTGCTAGAAGCGGAATCGGTCGCCCGCGAACGCGAAGCGGTCGTGCTGTCCCACGTATTGGGGTATGCGCTGACAAGCGACGCATATCACGCCACGGCCCCGGACCCGGCCGGCAGCGGGGCCGGCCGAGCGATGTGCCGCGGTCTGGAGCAGGCCGGGCTTACGCCGGCGCAGGTTGACTATGTCAACGGCCACGGCACGGGCACGCCGACGAACGACAGCGCAGAAGGTAAAGCGCTCGCCGCGCTGTTCCCCGACCCGGTTGCGGTCCCGGTCAGCAGCACCAAATCCCAGGTGGGCCACATGCTGGGTGCGGCTGGAGCGATCGAGGCCGCGGTCTGTGTGCTCGCCCTGCAGGACGGCATCCTGCCGCCGACGATCAATGTGGACGAGACGAAGGATATCAGCCGCGACATCGTGCCCAACCATTCGCGGCGAAAAGAGCTGGACGTTGTTGTCTCCAATTCGTTCGCATTCGGCGGAAACAACTGCTCCCTGGTGCTGGGACGCCAACCGGCGAAAGTGCGAGAGATCCCAGATCACCGCGTGGTGATCACCGGCGCCGGTGTCGTCTCGTCGATCGGCAGCGGCCGTACTACCTTTGTCGAAGCACTGCGGGTGGGCAACAGCGGTGTCGGCGACGCCCGGTTCACTGACCTCGACCTGTCCCGGACCAGCCGGGCCGCCGAGGTGGACCAGGCCGACTGCCGGCGATACGTCGACTCGAAATACGCGCGCCGGCTCGACCAATTGGGTCTGCTGGTGCTGGCGGCCAGCCGCATGGCGTTGCGAGACACCGGAATCGCGATCACCCGGGCGAACCGCGATCGAGTGGGTATGGTGTTCGGCACATTCACCGGTCCAGTGGAGACAGTCACGCAGCTGAGCCAGACGATCGGCACGCAGGGACCGCACCGGGTCAACCCCCGGCTGTTCCCGAACTCGGTAATGAACGCGGCGGCCGGCCACGCCTGCCTGTCACTCCAGCTCAAGGGTCCACTGTCTACATTGGCCACCGGCTGTGCCTCCGGACTGAGCGGGCTCGGCTATGCCTCGGATATGGTCCGCCGCGGCGACGCGGACATGATGCTCGCGGTGAGCGCCGACGAGCTGACACCCTTGCTGCACTTTGGATACGACCGGCTCGGCCTGCTGTCCGCGGATACGCCCCGGCCGTACGAGACGGAGGCCTCCGGGCTGGTGCTCGGTGCCGGCAGCGCGGCGCTGGTGGTGGAGGCGCTAGATCATGCGCTGGCTCGCGGCGCGACGATCCTGGCCGAGATCAAGGGCCATTCGGTGACGGCCGACGCTTACCGCATGGCCGGCAACGATCCGTCCGGCGAGGCCTGGGCGGAAGGCTTCCGACGAGCTCTGGCAGAGGCCGGCATGCGGTCGGACGACATCGGGACCGTGTACGGCGACGCACGTGGGACGGACGCGATCGACCTCGCCGAAGCCCGGGCCGTGGCCTCGGTCTTCGATCCGGCCGAAGTCCGGGTCAGCAACCTGAGCCGTTACGTCGGCCATGTGCATAGCACGACGTCATTGATGTCGGCGATCGCGGCGACGGAGACGCTCGCATCCGGCTGGGCCCCCGCGCTTGACGATCTTTCCAATCCGCTGGTGGAAATCCGCGAGACCATCGGTCGGCCAGCCACAGAGGACACTCGCGCGTGTCTGGTCACCGCGGCGAACTGGGGCGGCACGTATGCGACCGTCGTTCTGGATCGGTGGCGGAACGAGCCATGATATTTCCGGTGGTGCGGATAGGTGCGCTCGCGGACCTTCCGCCGGAGGCTGGTCCGGCGTGGCGGGAATGGCTCAGTGTGGCCGAAGTCGACTACTGCGTCGGGTTTCAGCGGGCTACTGAGCATCTCGCCGCCAGGATGCTGGCCAAGTGGGCGGTGGCCGGTGTCCTGGGCTGGCGGGATCAGATCCCCTGGCTGGACATCTCGATCGTGCGGGATCCGGCGGGCCCACCGTCGGTACGCCTGAGCGGCGATGCCGAATGTTGGCGACAGGAGCGCCACGTGGTGGTTCCGGGAGTGTCGCTGACCCATGCCGGCGGGTACGCAGCCGCACTTGCCTGGTTGCCGGCGGACCGCGCGAAGCTGGCCGAGGACGGCGTGGTGGCTGGCGACGGGCCGTCGTGACCGCGGTGGCGATCTCGGCGGAGCTGGCCGACCGGGCCGCGATCGTCACCGGCGCGGCCGGCGGCATCGGCTTGGCGATCGCGCGATCCCTGCTTGAGGCGGGTGCGGGCGTCTTGGTGACCGATCTCGACGCGGCGGTAAGCAGACAGGCAGCGGTTGAGCTGAACGAGCTCGGCCTGCGCGGAAGGGCCCTCGACTGTCAGCTGGATGTCACCTCTGCCGCGCGATGGCGGCAGGTGGTCCAGCTTGCCCGCCGCAAATTCAGATACCCCACCATTCTGATTAACAACGCCGGATCCATGGACATTCACGGGTTGGCCGGGGTCACCGAGCAGTCCTGGGACCGGGTGGTCGACGTGTGTCAGCGCGGCACCTGGCTGGGCATGCAGAGCGTCGCACCATCAATGCACGTGACCGGCGGCGGCGCTATCGTGAACGTCAGCTCGGTTTTCGGGCTGGTCGGGTCCGGCGCGGCCTTTGCCTATCACGCGGCGAAAGGGGCCGTGCGGTCGATGACCGCGGCCGCTGCGGTGGAGCTCGGAGCAAGCGGGATTCGCGTCAATGCGGTGTATCCGGGAATGGTCGATACGCCGATGACCGCGGATCTCCCGGAGCAGTTCGTTGCAGATTTTGTTGCCGCCACTCCTATGCGCCGAAAGGCACGCCCGGAGGAGGTGGCGCGCGTGGTGCTGTTCCTGGTTTCCGACGCCGCTTCGTATGTCACCGGCGCCGAGCTGACCGTCGACGGTGGCTATACCGCGAGATGAACCTCGATATCACAATAAGGATGAATGATGATGACAACCGAGTTCGCGCGGCCGCCGATCCCGGAAACGCTGGCCAGTCTGGGCACTCGAGGCGCGGATCTTTTCAAGGACCGTCCGGCGTTGCGCTGGCGGGAGCCGGACGGGACCTGGGCCGAGGCGTCGTACGTCGACATGGGGCAGGCTTCAGACGAGATCGCAAGCGGGTTGATCGGGCTCGGCCTGGCTGCCGGCGACCGGATAGTCACCCAAACCAAGCTCCGTCCAGAGTGGACGTACACGCTGCTGGCCACCGCGGCGAGTGGGTTGGTGCTGACGAACCTCCTGCCGACAACGGTTCCCGACGAGATCGTTCATGTAGTGAACGACTCCGGCGCGAAAGTCCTCATCTGCGAGGATAGTGACCAGCTGGCGAAGGTCCGGATCGCCCAGCCGCTACTGCCCGACTTGGCGCGGATCATCGTGATCGATCCCGATGAGGCCACCGACGATGTGATGTCGTTGGCCGACCTCCGGGAGCTCGGGCGACGGGCGGATCCAGCCGAGCTGGCCAGGCGACGGTCGTGCGTCGAGCCGGATGATTTGCTGGTGCTTCTCTATACGTCGGGGACTACCGGATCGACGAAAGGCTGTCCACTCACCCACCGCAATTACGTGTCCGCCATCCGCTCGCAGCGAGAGGCGAAAGTCGGCGCCGGCTACGGGACCCTGTATTCCACATCCGCCACCTCGACGGTGACGCTGATTACGCAAACAATGGCACTGTCGTCGGGGCTGCCGGTGGCCTTCCGCAAAGGCACCGACACCGACGCTGTGCTTACCGAGCTGCTGGAGGTAGGGCCAGCTTATGTGCTGTTGGCGCCGATGTTACTGGAGGGTATTTACGCCGCGGCACTGGAGAAGCTGCCCGCGCGGCTGCGCCGTCGTGCGCTCGGGACCGCGAGGTTGGGCAGCCGCGTACGCGACATGCTGGACCGCGGTGAGGAGATAGCACCGGAGCTGCGGCAGCGATTCGATGAGGCGGAGCGCCTTGTCTTCGAGCCGGTACGGGCGCTATTCGGTGGTGCTCTGGACCGTCTGCAAGTCTCCGGTGCCCCGATTTCGTCGGAGATCTTGGAGTTCTTCGCCGGCTGCGGACTGACGGTCCTGCAAGGATACGCACTGAGCGAGACCGCCGGGGTGGGTGTGGTGAACCGTCCCACTAGCAACCGGTTGGGAACGGTCGGAAAGCCCGTTCCTGGTGTCGACGTGCGGGTTGCCGATGACGGCGAGATCCTCGTCAGGGGCGAGAACGTCTTCGCCGGATACTGGGGCCGGGCCGCCGTCGAGGGGGCCGGCACGCTCCGGGACGGATGGCTGCACACCGGCGACAACGGCAGCTTTGACGAGGACGGCTTCCTCACCATTACCGGCCGCACAAAAGACATCATCAAGCTCAACAACGCATTCGGTGTACCGCCGAGTGTCCTGGAATCGATCGCCCGCGAATGCCCGCTGATCTCACAATTCGTCCTGTACGGTGAGGGGAAACCGTATCTGGTGGCACTGGTGACGCTGGATGAAAGGCACGCCGGACGTTGGGCGGCTGACCGCGCACTGCCGACCGAGGTGCCGAAACTGATCCAGCGCCGCGAGTTCCTCGACCACCTGGATGGGGAAATCGACCGGGCGAACGCGCGGGTGCAGGACTACTACCAGGCCAAGGCTTATCTGGTCCTGGAGCGGGATCTGTCGGTGAAGACCGGCGAGGTGACCGGGACGCAGAAGGTGTGCCGGCCGGTCGTGCACAAGCATTTCGGCGCTCGCCTGGAAGGGCTTTACCTGTGACGGTCCCACTGATCGGCCAGCGAACGATGCCCGCGTTTGCGCTCAACCACTGGATGACCGAGCTGCCGAAACGGCCGGGCCGGCGTGCGTACGAATGGCACCGCGCTCTGGATGGCTATGCCCCGACTCCGCTGCGGGATGCACCGGAACTTGCCGCGCGGATCGGCCTGGATCGGCTGTGGGTCAAGGATGAGACGCTCCGGTTCGGGATGCCGGCGTTCAAGATTCTCGGTGTCTCCTGGGCGGTCCGGTCGGCTCTTCACAGCCGACCGGACCGGCCGGTGCTGGTCGCGGCCACCGACGGGAATCACGGGCATGCGGTGGGCCGGGTGGCCGCCCAGCACCGCTGCCGCGCGTTGGTGTTCGTACCCGGCGACACCAGTGCGGCGCGGATCGACAGGATTCGGGGCGAAGGCGCCGATGTGGAGGTGGTCGAGGGGGATTTCGACACCGCTGTCGCGACCGCGGCGCGGTTCGCCGCCGAACGAGACGACGCGGTGCTGATCTCCGATACCGCCTTGGAGCCCGGTGAGCTGACCCCAGAGGCTGTCGTGGACGGCTACGGCACGCTCTTTTGGGAGATCGGCGAGCAACTGGCGACCGCCGGCGCGGCGCCCGACCTGGTGGTGGTCCAGGTCGGCAGCGGTGGGTTGGCGGCCGCGGCCGGCAGGTACTTCCGGCATGCCGAATTGCCGGTAATGCCGTACCTGTGTGGGATCGAGCCGGTCTCCGCCGGATGTGCGGTCGCGTCGGTCGGCCAGCCGGAGGCCGTCCAGATCGTGTCGACATTTGGATCTGTGATGGCGGGTCTCAACGCTGGGCGGTTGTCCGCCGCCGCCTGGCCGGACATCTCAGCCGCGTATGACGGGTTCGTCACGATCGAGGACGACTGGTGTTTCGCCGCGCAGGCAATGCTTCGCGAGGTGGGCATCCGGGCCGGCGAGACCGGCGCGTCCGGTTTCGCCGGGCTCCTGGCGCTTCGCCACCTCACCGAATTCGGGCGAGCAACTCAGAATCCTGGCCTGTCAGCTATTCGGGCGGCCCGCAGCGCGCTCGTCATTGTGACCGAAGGCATGCCGGCCACCTCCTGACCTCCCGCTGCTCGGACGAATCAGAGGAGATGAGCCGATGGCGGCATCGGGTTTGACTCGGCCCCTGATCGCCACCGCGGCGCCGATGATCGTCATGTCGATGAACAACATGGTCATGAACAACGCGCTCCCGTCGATCGGATTCGACTTCTCTGCCAGCCTTGGCACGACCAAGTGGGTGATTGTGTCGTACACCTTCGTTTTCGCGACCCTGATGCTGGTCGCGACCAGCATCGGCGACCGGCTGGGCCAGCGGCGGGTATTCCTCGCTGGCATCGCCGTTTTCATCGGTGGCTCAGTGGGTTGCGCGCTGGCGCCCACCCTCGCGCTGCTCGTCGTGGCCCGTGCGACGCAGGCGGTCGGCGCCGCCGCCGTCCTTCCACTGTCGTTGGTGCTGTTGATATCCGCCATACCGCAATACCGGCGCAATGTCGCGCTTAGCTGGTGGGGCGGCGCGAACGGGTTGGCGATCGCACTCGGGCCGCTCGTCGGTGGCACCGTCACAGGCGAGATCGGCTGGCGTTGGGTGTTCTGGATCAACGTGGCTGCCGGCGGACTGTCGTTGCTGCTCGGAGTTTCGGTGCTGCAGGATCGTGAGGTGAGCCGGGCCAAGCTGGACGTACCCGGAATGGTCGGGGTGACGGCGCTGGTCGTGCTGCTCATGGCCGCCATTTCGGAGGCGGGGAAGGGGGGTGTGACTGCCGCGATCGTGGCCGGCATAGGCATTCTTGTGCCGGTGTTCGTCTGGTGGGAGCGGCGGGCGAGCAGTCCGGTTTTGCCGATTCGGCTGTGCAGAAATCGGTCGCTGCTGCTGACGTACGCGGTCTCCGTGACGATGTTCTTCGCCATTATGGGAACTACCGTGCTGTGTTCCCAGTATCTGCAGTTCACGCAGGGATATTCGCCGCTGCACGCCGGGCTCGCCTCGCTGCCGTCGACGGCGACGCCGATGCTAGCCGCGCCGCTTGCCGGCATGCTGCTGGGCAGGATCGGCGGCGGGCGGTTGATGACGGTCGGGCTGGTGCTGATCGCTTCTGGCCTGGCTTGGATGGCGATCACTACTACTGCCCAGTTGGACTACCTGCGCTGGGCACCAGGGCTGTTTCTGGCCGGCACCGGGCTCGGCATCGAGATGACAGCCGCCAACGCGGTCCTGCTGACCGCGGTACCCGCCGAGGACCGGGCCAGCGCCTCGGCGATGAACAACACCGTCATCGAGCTCGGTGCGGCGCTCGGCGTCTTCGTTCTTGTGGGTGTGTTCCAGCGGGCGTCCGCGTCAACATACGTTTCAGCTAGCGATTTCGTCGCCGCGATGCGCCCAACTGTCCTGGTCGGCGCCGCCGCCGCGGTCCTGGGTGCGGTCGCTGCCGCAATCCTCGCCGTTCGATACGACCCGACCCGCGCAGGTCGCGAAGCTCGGCTCCGCGCAACCTTGGGTACTGAAGGCTCGGATAGGTCCGATTTGTTCGGTGACGTGCCTACTGACCGAGCTGACCGCGGCTGGGACCATCGGACCGGGGCTTGACCGCCTTGTTTGGTATCGAGCCGAATGGGGAGGATGCCGTGACGATCAAAGGCCACGTTCCCGCCGAGGGCCGGGCGAGCGTATGGCGCCGGATCGCCGGCTTGCACCGACCGTTGGTGACCGCGTCGGTGGCCGCGGCCCTGCTGACCGTGATCACATTCGCGGCGACGATGCTGGACAGCCGCACCCTGCTCGGCGAACCGATCTGGCTCAAGCCGTTCAAGTTTTCGGTCTCCATCACCCTCTACGCGGTCACGCTGGCGTGGATGATCTCTTTTCTGAACCCGGTCGCCCGCCGGTGGGCCTGGTGGATCGGATCGGTGATCGCGGTTCTGCTCGGGGTGGAGATGGTAGTGATCATCCTCCAGGTGATCCGCGGCCAACGCAGCCATTTCAATATCGCCACCACGCTGAATCAGGATCTCTACATCGTGATGGGCGTCTCGATCGCGGTGGTCTGGGCCCTCAATCTCATTCTCGCCGTTTTCGTAGTCCGAGAACGGATCGAGGACACTGCCATCCGGCTGGCGATCCGGTCCGGGCTGGTGATCGCTTTGGCCGGGATGGCGGTGGCTTTCTTCATGGTGCTGCCGACCGGACAGCAGGTGAGCGCGATCGGTCACGGGGCGGCGGTGCCGTTCCTTGGTGCGCACAGCGTGGGCGTGCCGGACGGCTCGCCCGGTATTCCGCTCACCGGCTGGAATTTGACCGGTGGCGATCTGCGCGCCCCGCATTTCCTTGGTCTGCACGGGTTGCAGGCACTGCCGCTGCTGGCGATCGCGCTGCAGGTATTGGCTGGTCGCTGGGTAAGACTGCGCTCCGAGGTGATACGCGCGCGGCTGGTCGCCACCGGCGCTTTCGGCTACGGCGGCTTGTTCCTGCTGACCAGTTGGCAGGCGCTGCGTGGCCAGTCGCTCGTGCGGCCGGACGCTCTCACGCTCGGCGTCGCTGCTGCGCTGATCGTTGGGGTGATCGTGGGTGTCGCGCTCGCGTTCCGGAACCCCACCACCTGAAGTCCGGAACCGTACAGTCCGCCGCGATACCGACAATTTTGTGCCGCGCCGGAACGCATTCCTTACGGTTGCCGGCGACAGCCGAGCGGGATTATTATGTCAAGATGGATGGTAATAAACCACCACATGTCGTCGCGGAATCTCTGGGAGCTCGATCTCTGGGGACGCGGCGCTTCTACGATGAACTCGCCGAGGACTACCATCTCCTGTTGCCGTCCGAATGGTGGCCGTTTTCGCAATGGCAGGGGAAAATTCTGGACAAGGTGCTGGCCGAGGCAAAGGTACTGCCCGGCGACTGCGTGCTGGACTGTACCTGTGGCATCGGGACGCAGGCACTTCCGTTGGCATCGCTGGGATACAGGGTGGTGGGAGCGGATCTGAGTGCCCGCGCAATCGAGCGGGCCAAGGCCGAGGCCAGCCTGCGGTCCATCGACGCGGAGTTCATTTCAGCTGATGTGAGAAGTCTTGCCGAGCGGCTGAATCGGCAGTTCTCCGCGGTCATCTCCTTCGACAACTCACTGCCGCATTTGCTGACCGATGAGGACCTTGTCTCAGCACTCCGCTCGGTCCGTGCAGTGATGCTTTCCGGCGGTCTGTTCGTGGCCAGCATCCGCGATTACGACCAGTTGGTACGTGACCGGCAGCAAGGCGTGGTGCCCACAGTCAAAAAGGTTGATGGCGTGCCTGCCGTCATCATCGGGCAGGCCTGGGAATGGTCGGCGGATTTCTGTGAAATGGTGATCAATCAGTTCATCCTCAAGAAGTTGGCCGAGGGGCCGGATGGATGGGGATCGACTGTCTACTCCACGAGATACCGTGCACTCCAACGCGCCGAAATGGATTCGGCGCTGACCGCGGCGTCGTTCGTCAACCCGCGGTGGATCTTTCCAGCGGAGTCCGGCTACTACCAGCCGATCGTGCTCGCCCTAGCCGGATAGGGGCGAAAGTCGTAGGTGTCGTGTCGATGGCCGGGCGACTCGGGGGACCGTCAGTTCGGTGCGTTCTGAGCGCTCGAGTTCTGGGCGCCCGACACTGTACGCCAGCCGTTGCCCAGCGCGTGGAAGGCGTGCCGGTACAGCTCGGCCGGATCGCCGGCGCTGGCCGGCAGCAGCGCGCGCAGCTCGAGCGAGACCAGCCCGTGCACGGTGGCCCACATCGAAGTGGCGATCGGGACCGGGTCCTCGTCGCGCAGCAGCCCGGCGCCAATGGCTCGCCGCACCCCGTCCAGCAGCGGGCGGAAGGTCGCTTGCCCGCGTGCCACGGACTCTGGCTCTGGGGTTATCGAACCACCGACCGGGCCGAACATCACCTGGTAGAAATGCGGTTCCTCGAGCGCGCTGGCCCGGTACGCCTGGCCGAGCGCGGCCAGGTCGGCGAGCGGGTCTGCGGTGGGTTCGACCGCGCGGAGGCATTGGCCGAACCGGGCGAAGACTTCCTCGTACAGCGCATCGAGCAGCCCGGGCTTACCGTCGAACAGCGAGTACACCGCCGTGGTCGAGGTGTCGACCTGGGCGGCCAACTTGCGCAGGCTGAGCGCGTCAGGCCCGTCCTCGGACAAGGTGCGGATCGCCTGCTCGAGCAACCGGAGGCGTAGCGCCTCGTCGTGGACTTTCGGGCGGGGCATTCGGGGAGGCGAAGATAGGTCGGCATATCCTGCTAAACTGCGCTCTGAGCTGCGTCCTGGCAAAATCTTCGCTGCTCCCGTCATTCGCGATTTCCGGTGGAGAAAAGCCTCCCCTATTGCGCCGGCCGGTTCTGCATCCAGGTCGTCGTCACCCTGCCGGCGCGGAAGTCCGGATGATTCACCAGATCCAGGTGGAAGGGGATGGTTGTGTGGAGTCCTGGCCCGGAAATCGTAAGCTCCCTGAGGACCCGCGCCATCCGATCCAGTGCCGCGTGCCGGTTGTCGGACCACGTCAGAACCTTCCCGATCAGCGAGTCATAGTACGGGGGGATCTCACTACCTGCCGTACAGTGCGAGTCGAAGCGCACGCCGGGCCCGCCCGGAACCACACACGTTTCGATGCGTCCTGGTGTTGGGGCGAACCCACGCTCGGAGTCCTCGGCGTTGATGCGACATTCGACCGCGTGTCCACGGAGCACCACATCGGCTTGCCGGATTCGCAGCGGTTCGCCGGCGGCCACCCTGATCTGCCCGGCCACCAGATCCACCGAGGTCACCAGTTCGGTGACCGGATGCTCGACCTGGATACGGGCATTGATCTCCATGAACCAGAATTTTCCGTCCTCGTCCAGGAGAAACTCGACGGTGCCGACGCCGCGATAGTCGATCGACCGTACGCCGGCCAGCGCCGCCTCGCCGAGGCGATCGCGCAGTTCCGGGTCGACGGCCGGCGAGGGAGACTCCTCCAGTAGTTTCTGGTTGCGGCGCTGGACCGAACAGTCACGCTCCCCGAGGTGCACCGCGTTTCCGTGGTTGTCGCAGAGCACCTGCACCTCGACGTGCCGTGCTGGCTCGAGGTAGCGCTCCAGGTAGACCGATGGGTCATTGAAGAGCGCCCGCGCCTGCGCCCTGGTGGTACGCAAGGCGGCCGGCAGGTCGCCGCGCTCCCGCACGAGGGTGATCCCGCGTCCGCCACCGCCCGCGGATGCCTTGAGTAGGAGCGGAAATCCGCAAGCGTCGGCCGCCTCGATCGCCTCCTGTTCAGACCGGAGTGCCGAAACGGTACCCGGGAGCAGCGGCAGTCCGGCGCGAGCCATCGCGGCGCGGGCGGTGGCCTTGTCGCCCAAGATCTCCATCACCTCGGGCGGCGGCCCGATGAATGTGATGCCGTGGTCGCGGCATATCTCGGCGAAGTACGCGTCCTCGGACAGGAAACCGTAGCCGGGATGGATCGCGTCGGCGCCGGTCTTGACAGCCGCGCCGATCACATTCGGCATGTTCAGGTAGCTCTGCCGCGCCGGCCCAGGCCCGATGCAGACCGCCTGGTCCGCCATCCGCACGGCGGCCGAGGCAGCGTCCGCGGTGGAGTAGACGGCGACCGTACCGACGCCGAGCTCGCGACAGGCCCGGATGACGCGGACGGCGATCTCGCCGCGGTTCGCGACCAGCAGCTTGCCGAACATCGGATCAGCTCTCGCACGCGGTGAAGCCGGTGGTGTCGATCTCGATCAGCGGCTGGCCGAATTCGACCATCTCGGCATCCTCGGCGTGGAACGCGACGAGGACGCCGGACCGGTCAGCGGTTACCGGGTTCATCAGCTTCATCGCCTCGATGATGGCCAGCTGCTGCCCCTCCTGAACTGTGTCGCCGACCGCCACGAACGGGGCCGCGGCCGGCTCGGGGCACCGGTAGAACGCGCCCACCAGCGGTGCCGTGATCCGGTGGTGACCGGCCGGCGGGCCAGTTCCGTTGGCCTCGCTGTGCTCCAAGCTGGTTTCTATGGCGGGCGGAATCGGGGCGGCCGGCGTGGCTTGGTCCCAGTCGACCTCGATGACGTGTCCATCGGACTCCACCCGGACGCGGCTCAGCGCCCCGGCCAACTCGGACACCAGCAGCACGGTTTCGGCGCGCAGCGAGGTGAACGAGCTCGGCGTGGTAGCGCGAAGTCCGGTATGCGCCATCGTCAGCGGTGTGTGGTTCACGAGCTCCGGATCAGCGAGGTCCTTTGATGCCCGTTGCGGTGTCATGCTGGTTCCCTCCGGAAGATCGTCCGGGTGTCTACTGTGGACGGCTTGACAAATGTTGTACGGCCATACCGAAGGACTCGAAGCGTTCGTACCGCTGCCGGATCAGATCGGTGGCCGGCATCGGAGAAAGCGTCGCCAGTTCGCGTAGGAACGCCCGCCGGATGGTGGCGGCGGTGGCGTCCCAGTCCGTCGGAGCGCCACCGGGTGGTTCCGGCAGAATGCCGTCCACGACGCCGAGGCCGTACAGGTCGTCGGCGGTAATCCGCAGAGCGGTCGCGGCCTTCGCCGCTTCACCGGCAGTGCCCCAGAGAATCGTCGAGCAGCCTTCCGGGCTGATCACCGAATAGAATGAGTTCCGCATCATCAGCACCCGGTTGCCAACGGCGAGAGCGAGCGCTCCGCCGCTGCCGCCCTCACCGGTGACGATCGTGACCGTCGGCACTGGCAGTCGGGACATCCGCATGATGCATTCGGCGATGACGGGACCCTGGCCTGACCGCTCCGCTTCCGCGTCCGGAAACGCGCCAGGCGTGTCAACAAAAGTCAGCACGGGACAGCCGAACTTGGCTGCGTACCGCATCAACCGCTGTGCCTTGTGATATCCGGCCGGGTGTGGCATGCCGAAGGTCCGCCGCACCAGATCGGCCGGAAGATGCCCCTTCTGGTGCCCGATTACCACCACGGCACGTCCGGCCAGCCGGGCCAACCCCCCCACGACCGCGGGATCGTCACCGGATACCCGATCGCCGTGCAGTTCGAGGAAGTCGTCGAAGACCCGCGCGCACAGATCGAGCGTGGTCGGTCGGCCCAGGTCGCGCGCTTGTCGGACGACCTCCCACGCCGGTCGCTGAAGGGATGGCGCGGAGCTGGGCTCGTCCGTGGAATCGTCCAGAGCCCCACTGTTTCCCGCGTGCAGGCGGAGAATTCGGGAGAGCGTCCCACGGAGCGCGTCGCGCGGCACGATCAGGTCCAGCAAGCCGTTCTCCAGCAGGAACTCCGCGGTCTGGAATCCTGCCGGTAGGTTCTGGCCGATGGTCTGCCTGATCACCTGGGGCCCGGCGAAGCCGATCCGGGCGCCCGGTTCGGCGAGCACTATGTCGCCCAGCGATGCGAATGACGCAGTGGCGCCGCCGTATGTCGGATCGGTGTTGAGGTTGACACACAGCACGCCGTCCTCGTGCAGTTGGGCAATCACCTGGCTGGTGCGGACCATCTGCATCAGCGACAGCACGCCCTCTTGCATGCGGGCGCCGCCCGATGCGCAAATCAGCAGCAGCGGCGTACGAGTGGTTCTGGCGCGATCTGCCGCACGGCAGATCTTCTCGCCGGCAACCGTGCCAATGCTGCCTCCCATGAACTGGAAGTCAACAGCGGCAACCACGACCGGCGCGCCGTCGATCGTGCCGCTGCCCGAGACCACTGCCTCAATGTTTCCGGATGACCGTTGGGCGTTGGCCAACCGCTGGGGGTACGGCTTGCTGTCATGAAAGGACAACGGGTCTGCCGGGCGCAGATAGGCATCCCATTCGGAAAATGACTCGCTGTCCAGCAATAGCTCGAGGCGCTGTCGTACCGGAATCCGCCAGTGATAGGAGCATTCTGGGCACACTCGCTGATGTCGATCCAGACGCTTGAGATAGACAAGCGCCGCGCACGAGGGACAACGTGCCCAGCGGGCCTCGTCGTCACTGGATGCACGCGGCTCAGCAGCGATCGATATCGGGGCCGTAATCGTCATTGCACGCCCTCTCTTTCCCCCGGCCCGCCGTCGCGGGGCGTTGGAGAATTTCTCTCTCTACGCCCGCTCGATGGATCTGTAGCGTAGCCGGCCCCCAGTCCTCAGGTCTCTACGGCACACACCGAAGGAAGACCGTCCCTTTCACTCACCGCTTTCCTTCGGTACCGAAAGGCTCGGGTCAGATATTTCAGATCTTTCTACGGTCCTCTCCGTAGAGACCTGGGTGTGGCCTCCGTGGGAGGTTGAGCCATGGCGAACAAGCGCGAGAGCTATGGTCCCCACTCGGCACCTGTCCCGATCGGAAGGTAGGCCGCCATGATCTACGAAAGTGTCCACGAAGTGGTGACTGACGACATCTATCTTCGATTGCCGGAATTTGTGCCCGGTTCCGGAGTAGATGTGATGATCAAGATGGAGGGCCTGAACCCGGCCGGATCCATCAAGATCAAGACCGCCGTGGCGCTTATCGAGAACGTGGAGAAAAGAGGCCTGCTCCGGCGCGGTGGCACGGTCATCGAATCTTCGTCCGGAAACCTGGGAATCGCATTGGCGATCGTCTGCGCCGCCAGGGGCTACCACCTGATCATTGTCACCGACACGAACGCCAGCCGCCTATCCATTCAGATCATGGAAACCCTTGGTGCGGAGGTAGTCGTGCTCTCCCAGCGGGAGCCCGACGGTGGATTCCTGCAGAATAGGATCCGATATGTGCGGGAGACGCTCGCGGCGGACCCGGGGCTGGTGTGGACAAACCAGTACGCCAACCAGGCGAACTGTGCCGCGCACCGGGACCGGACCGCGCGTAGTGTCCATCACGACCTGGGTTGTGTCGATGTGCTCGTGGTCGGCGTCGGCACGTCCGGGACGTTGATGGGTTGCGTCGAGTACTTTCGGTCGTCGAATTCGGCCACCCAGATTGTCGGGGTGGACGTGCATGGATCGGTCACTTTTGGTGGATTAGTGAGCAAGCGGCACATTCCTGGGCTGGGGACCAGTCGCCGGCCCGAGATCTTCACCGACACCGGTGAATTCACGAAGATGATCGTCTCCGAGTCGGAGACGGTGGCCATGTGCCGCCGGCTGGTCCGTGACTACGGGCTTCTCGCCGGCGGATCCACCGGTACGGTGCTGGCCGCGACCCATCAGATCGCCAGCCGGTTGCCGGCCAAACGGCGAATAGTGGCGATCAGCCCGGATCTGGGCGAACGTTACCTTGACACGATCTATTCGGACAGTTGGGTGGCTGAACGCTACCCGGAGGCACTGATCGCTTCCCGCACGGAGCGAGGTCAACTTGTCTGAATTCCGGGTGGTTCCTGGTGGCGCGGTGTCGGCCATCCTCGCCGGCGCACCCGACCGCGTCCTCGAGACGGTCGCCGACACCTACCTTTCCCACGAACGCGGCGAATCAGTGAACCCGGACAGTTATTTTTTGCGTTTTCCGGAGAAACCCGGGTCGCGGGTGATCGCTCTGCCGGCATACCTGGGCGGCGCGGTGGACCGGATCGGCATCAAGTGGATTGCGAGCTTTCCAGAAAACCTCCAACACGGCGTCCCGCGGGCATCGGCAGTCCTGCTGCTCAACGACTATCAGACCGGACGTCCGATCGCGTGCCTCGAGGCCGCCATGATCAGCGCGGCCCGGACCGGCGCCTCCGCCGCGGTAACCACTGCCGCCCTATTGACCGCTGGCCAAAGCCGAAGCTTCGGCTTTGTCGGCGCCGGTGTCATCGCTCGTACAATCATGACCTACCTGCTGAGCGCGGGAATTGGTATGAGAGATGTGCTGTGCTACGACCTGGACGCCCAAAGGGCCGAACACCTGAGCCGTTTCGCACGCTCCCGGGTGACCGGTCCGGTACGCCGGGCTGAAGCACTGGTCGAGGCGCTTGCACAGGATGTCGTCGTTTTTGCCACTACCGCGGCAAAGCCCTACGTTCCGGTGGAGACCGCACTGCGGCCGGGACAGGTGCTACTGAACATTTCGCTGCGGGATCTTCCACCGGAGCTCCTTCTCGGCGCAAACAACATACTCGACGACGTGGACCACTGCCTCAAAGCCGAAACCTCACCGCATCTGGCCGAGCGTCTCACCGGCTCATGGGGTTTCGTCACCGGCACGATCGGGCAGCTCTTGGCTGGTGACGTAGCTCTGGATGCGGATCGGCCGACTATCGTCTCGCCTTTCGGGCTCGGGGTGCTCGATATCGCGGTGGGCAGTTTCGTGCTGAAAGAGGCAATAAAGCAAGGCGCCGCGATCGATATCCAGGGCTTTTTCGGCGAAGCCAGCGACTGGTGACCCGGAGGCCCTTCCGGATCGGATGCAAAGTAAATTATGGTAGAGGATGGTACGACAATGAACGTGCCGATGGTTCGCTGGCCTAACAACGCGGCGGAAGTCGAACGGTACCGGTCGTTGGGTGTGCCGCGGCTGCTGATCCTGGAAGACGCTGCCCGGCCGCCGGTATGCGCAGATCCGCTGGAAGACTGGGTCCGGACGCCGATCGCGGCGGACGACCTGCGGGCCCGTTCCGACGCACTGCTGGCCCGGGCGGAAGCCGACATCCCGGTGCTGGACAAGAAAGGTGTGCTGCACGTCGGCGGGACCCGACTGCCGCTGGCGCCCAGCGAGGCGGATGTCGTACGCGTGCTGGTGCAATCGTTCCGGATGGTGGTGGACCGCCAGGACTTGGCCCGGCAGGTATGGCCCGGCCGGGCCAGTATCCGGCGCAATGCGTTGGACCTCAGAATTCTGCGAATCCGCCGCCGGATCGAACCGTGCGGCCTGGTGATCCGCACCGTCTGGGGCCGCGGCTACCTGATGGACCGGCAGCGAGTAGTTGCTGCTGTGCCCTAGCTGGTCCCTGAGTCCGAAGTTCTCTGCCCCGACGTGGGCGCCCAGGTGGAGTAGATATTACCGTTCCTGAACGTTAGAGATCTCGACTGTCGGAAATTACTGAGCCGATCGGCTCACGTGATGCTCACAATCAGCACGGCTCGCAATCAGCACGAAGGGTCCACGATTGCCTAGCACTTCTCTCGGCGGGCACCTCACCCTCGCGGACCACCTGACCATCAGCCGCATGGGCTACGGTGCCATGCAGTTGGCCGGCCCAGGCGTATTCGGTCCGCCCAAGGACCGCGACCAGGCCCTGGCGGTGCTTCGCGCGGCGATCGACCTGGGTATCACCCACATCGACACCAGCGACTTCTATGGCCCGGTGGTCAACCTGCGCTTCGGCGAGGTCGACGGTCCCTCGGATGAGCCCATCGCCGAGAAGTTCAGCGCACTGGCCGAGCTGCGGCAAGAGGGCCTGATCCGCCACCTCGGGCTCAGCGGGGTCTCCTCCGCACAGCTCACTGAGGCGCAGGCCATCGCGCCGGTAGTCACGGTGCAGAACCTCTACAACCTCGCCAAGCGGCAGGACGATGACCTCGTCGACCGGTGCGCGGCCGAGAACATCGCCTACGCCTCGTTCTTCCCGCTCGGCGGCTTCACGCCGCTGCAGTCGGACACCCTCACCCAGGTCGCGGCCCGCCTCGAAGCCTCGCCGCAGCAGGTGGCCCTCGCGTGGCTGCTGCAGCGATCCGCGACGACGGTGCTCATCCCGGGAACCTCGTCGGTGGCTCACCTGCACGAGAACGTCGCGGCAGCGGATCTGAAGCTGCCGGCCGACGCGGTGGCAGAGCTCGACACCATCGGCCGGTGACCCCGGCGCAGGCCTGAAGGGGACGGCGAGGTTTGATGACCGAGTCCCGATCGGCCAGGCGGTGCCCGCCGTGGGTCAGCCACGCCAAGCCCGCCCGCTCCTGACCCCGGGAATTCGCGGATCAGCGCCGCGATCGTATTCCCGAGCCGGCGTCCGATGGAGCCTGTTGGGCGTGCTCGAGATCAAGATAGGCCGCGAGGGCTTGCCTGAAGCTTGTGGGCGCTCGACTGGCTGGCGCGATGTCGAGCACGTAGCCATCCGGCCGCAGGAGGTAGCTGGTCCCGGCGGATGCTCGATATCGGGCAGCGACTCTGCCGCCGAGGTCGACGAGGAGGCTGGCCCGCAGCGGTGCCTCAGGAGCGATGTCCATGGGGCTGATCTGATAATGCCGCAGCGGTAGCACGCCGAGGTCGGGCACGTCCCGCTGCACACGGGCGTCCGCGAACGTCAACGCGATGAGGTCGCGCCCCAGCAGGTCGTGCAGGTAACGGAGGTGTCCGTCGGGCCAGTGCAGCGGGCCGTCCGGGGCGAAGGTCCCGGGTGCCACCGCCGGCGGCACGTCAGGACGCAGCGCCGACATGGCCGCACGCAGCCGGCGGGGCCGAGCCGCCGGGGGCCGATAGCTGATCCCGAGCAGCGACCGGCTGTACGCCAACTGCCAGCGATGTCGTCGTGACCGGATTTGTGCGCCCATCAGCACGTCGCGCAGCAGACGTTTCCAGGGAGCGCGCAGCATCAACTGATCGCGGTTGCGATCGGCCATATTTCCGGTGATGAAGCGGGCGATCGGCAGCCGTTCTCGCTCATAGCTGTCGAGCAGCCCTGGTCCGGCGGCGCCGTTGATCACCTTGGCGAGCTTCCAGCAGAGATTGTTGACATCCTGCAGGCCGGTGTTGAGTCCCAGCCCGCCGATCGGAGTCACCAGGTGGGCGGCGTCGCCGAGGAGGAAGGTGCGGCCGACGCGGAACCGGTTGGCGTATCGGTGATGGACGTTGTAGTGGGCCTGCCCGACGATGCGGAACCCCTCGGCGCGGCCGAATGCGAAGCGCAGCCGCTCGGCGAGGTCGGCCTCAGTGGCCGGCGGCCGGCCGGGCTGTTGGGGCCAGACGACGCGCCAGAACCCGGGGAGCCGAACGAGGATCATCCACTCGTCGGGATCGAACACGAAGGTCCCTGGAGCGCGGACCAGGTCGGCGCTCGGCGAGTCGAACTCGACGTTGAACACCGCGAACGTCTCGGGGTAGGTCCGTCCGGTGCTGGTCACCCCGATGGCTTCCCGGACCGCGCCGCGGCCTCCGTCGCAGCCCAGCAGGTGGCTGCCGGGATATTCCTTGCTGCCGTCGGGGGTCGCCACCTGAAGCGTCACCCCGTCGTCGTCCTGGGCGACGCCGGTCACGCGATGGTCGAAATGCAGTGCGCTCTCCAGGCCGCGGGCACAGATTGCGTCCCGGAGGATGCGCTCGGTGTCGTTCTGGGCCAGGTTGAGCCCCATCGGGTAGCGGGTGTCGGTGTGCAGCTCGTGCACCTGCATCCGGTTGACCACGCGCGCGGAGACGCGGTCCAGGAAGTCGATCGTGCCGCACCGCACCCCGGCGCCGACGATCTGTTCGGCGACCCCGACTTGGGAGAAGAGCTCCAGTGAGGAAGGAAGGAGAACGCCCGCCTTCGGTTCGGTGGACAGTCCCGCGTCCTCCTCGAAGATCATGAACGGCACGCCGAGATTGGCCAGGTGCAACCCCGCGCACAGCCCCACCGGGCCGGCACCCGCGATGAGCACCGGCGCTGCCCAGGAAATCGGCGCGGTCATCTTTCGACCTGCCGGCCGGACGACACCCTCGGGGAATCTCTTCACCTCGAGCCGAGCCTGTGTGTTACGAAAGTCATCTCGTGACAGCCGGTCGTACGCACGCTCATCAGGAACCTCCCTGGTTTGAGCTACACCGCTTGCCCGAGTGTGATCTGGGTCGCTGTGATGCTGCCAGACGCTATCCACGACTCATTGTTTCGTCAATGATAGCGACGAAACGATCACGGTCGACATCGCGATCGGACGCGGACGGCCCTGCGCGGGAGGCCGCCCCTGGGCGGACTGCTCGGCGGATGGGCCTGCTCGGCGCGGCCGGGAAAAAACCCGCGGTCGAGGGGCACCGCCGGGCGCTGCGCGGATCCCAGCGCTGGTGATACGTAACGCTGAGATTTGGATTTGTAACGCATGGCTGATGCATAAGCCTCGGTGATCACGCTGCCGTGCTCACCGAGGCTGTGTTCGCTCCTTCAACATCCGACCATGAACTGCCCACCGCCGGCCAAATCGCCGCGAAATGCCTGGCCCGCGGCCAAGGCGAGCGGTATTAGCTAACTCAGAACCGGATACGGACGCCGTCGAATCGCCCACCCTCGCAGCGGTCACGGTCCCAATTGACGTGACCGTCCCCATCGCGACACTGCTCGGGGCTGACTCCGTCGCGGTCACCTCGATGGTCGCGGTCGCCACGATGGTCGCGGTCGCCGCCCATGTTGCGATCGCGGGACCCACGCTGGTCACCACGCTGGTCACCACCCGGGGGCGGAGGCGGGAGCGGGGCAGTGACAACCGAAGACGTACCACCCACCATCGTTGGCGTGGCCGCGTACGCCGAAGCGGTGCCACCCGCCGCGATCAATCCGAGAGTCAGCCCTGTGGTAATCAGCGCTTTCTTTGTGATGTTCACAATGATCCTTTCGTACGGCAGATACTCGACGACTGTCGGGGATGCCGCCATGAAGGGAACATCGAAATGCGATGCAATTTCGTTGCTCACATCGGCATATTTCACCCATTAGCTCTAGACTGATCATTCGCCGCCCGACCCGGGCCCGAGATGACGTGAGTCCGTATGAATCCCCGATCGTGTCCCGGCATTGCAATTCCTCACGCCCACACCCTCGGCGCTGCCCACTTCCTACGCATCCTGTGGGCGCGCACCGCCATCACCGTCCCCCACAACGGGCAGGTCGCGGCCTCGGATGTCGTAGTAGGTGTGGTGTGCGCGGGCGCTCGGCTGCCTCGACCGGGCGATGTTCGACGGTTCGGCCACGTGGTGGTGGGGGTGCTGACACGGTCTCTCGCGGGGGCGAGGGTGAGGGAGCGTGCCGGTGAGAGCCACCGCGGTGCCGTGTCCGCGCAGGGTTGACGCCGCGACGTCGGCGGTGGCCGATGATCCGGCGCGGCGGCGCCGGCATCTTCGCGCACTCGCCGCTGGTGCCGTCATCACCGTGACGACGGTCCTGACTGCCCACCTCAGCGGTCCGGACCCGCACACAGCGTTGGCTGCCACGCGCGGGAGATCCGGCGTGCTCGCGGCCAGTGACGTGGCCTTCACCCCCACCAGCGCCACGGGAGCCCTGCTCGCTCACCAGGGCGGCGAGACCAACACCGGCGAGCCCGGCGGCGGCACCGGGACCGGCGTGGTTTCGGAGTCGGCGGCGAACGCTCCGGCGTCGGTGACCGTGCCGCGGCCGGACGGTTCGTCGACGACAGTGAACTGCACCGTGTGGGTGTCGGATCAGCAGATGGCGGCCCGGGTCGTTGGGTCACTGTTGTCGACCCCGAACGCGGTCATCTGCCTGCGGCCCGCGAACACCGGCAACCCCGTATCCGCGCCAACCCTCATTTCGCCCAGTGGCCCGGGAAACACCTCCGCCAGCCCCAGCCTCTCCTCCCCATCGGCCCCGCCCGCCGGGTCGGCCGAGTTCGGATCAACGCCCTCGTACGGGTCCGTGTCCGGCACGAGCGGCTGCCAGTACAACAACAACACCATCAACTCGGGTCCGGGCATCGACAGCAAGGATCTGCCCGACCTCGGGAAACTCATCACCGAGCTGATGCGTCGGTGCCTTGACCAACGTGGGGACCGGGCATCCGGCGGCGCCCGGAACAGCCAATCGACCTCGTCGGACAGGTCGGGCTCGGCGTCGAGCTCGAACTCCTCTCCCACCGACCGAGGATCGCGCTCTTTGAACACCATCCCGTCCTCCGGGGCGAGCAGTTCGGCCTTGGGCGATGCCACCACAGACGCGACCGGCACTGTGTCCGGCGCCGCATCGAAGATCCTGCACGGGGCACCGACCCAGACGGTGCTGCACACCACCGGATACTCCTTCCAAGACAACCAGGGCGGCAACAACGCCACCATCAGCTGCGGAGTCATTCACAAGACAGCCGGCGGCACCGGCACCTACACCGACCCGATCACCGTCGCCGTTCCCGGTCATGCCGGTCAAGGCACGCAGATTCCGTGTGGCACCGAGATCTACATGCCCGACTACCAGAGGTACTTCATCGTCGAGGACACCGGCGCGACCGACTACACCGACGCCAAACACATCGACATCTACGTGGGCGGCGAAGGCTCCTCGGCCGATGCCTCGCAGAAGTGCATGGACCCGGTGACCACCTCGGACGGGAGCCCGCGGAAGGCGACCATCAACCCCCAACCGGGCCTACCCGTCGAGCCTGGGCCGATCACCGGACCGGACGGGAAATGCGAAGTACCCTCTGGCGGGGGTTCGGCCTCCCCGGGCTAGGTTGTGAAGCTGACGCCGGTGCCCATGAGCGCGATCAGGCTGTGCCGGAGGGCACCGTGTACGTGGGCTGCCTGGCGCGCCGCCGTAGCCCGGGGGCGTAGGGTGCGGACGTAGGGGAGCCCCCCGCGACGCTGCAACGGCGGGGGCTCGGACCACAGTGAGGTGTCGGACATGGGCGAGTGTTCGGTCAGCGTGACCGGCTGCTCAGCGGTGGACTCGCATCTCACCAACGCTCGCTCGCTGGCCGAGCACTCGCACAAGAACCGGTTTGGGGTGGCCTAGTGGTCCGCATCGACTACGACGAGTACGTGCGTGCGGTCAAGAGATACCGTCTGGAGAACCGCGGGGTGACCTCCGGGGACGCGCACCTTACGGTCCTTGCCGAAGTCGATGAGGCGGCGGCTCGGTACGTCGAGGGCTCGGCCATGGATACGTCGGTTCGCATGGGCCGGGAGACGGTTCTTCTGGGCTGGCTGCGGAAGCGCTGGGCTTAGACCGATCACCGGTGGACTCCGTTCGGGAGCCTGAGTTGCGGCTAGCGATTCGCTTTGACGTCCTTGCCGGAGATCGCCATGTATGCAACCAGGACCAACAGTACGATCGCCAGTCCGACACCGGCTGGTCCAGCTCCCAACCCTAAGCCGCCGTGAGCCGCCGGCGTCGCCATCCAGTCGGCGAACGACGCTCCGACCGGCCGGGTAGCAACGTAGGCGGCCCAGAATGCCAAGATCGCGTTCATTCGAAATTTCCAGAATGCTATTCCCGGAATTGCCATTACGATCGCGAACATGATCCCCGACGAGAAGTATCCGAGCTGGAACGTCCTCGCTGTGAGATCGCCGGCCGCGGTACCGAGCGCGAAGGTCGCCAAGACCGCGGCCCAGTAGAACGCCTCCCGCCGCCGAGTGACAATGCTGTGGATGGACAGGGTATTCTCAGTTCTGTGCCAAAAAAGGAAGATTGCGGCTAGTGCCGCAGCGTAGAATGCCGTGGAAGCAATGTACGAGATGGCTAGTTGACCGTGCAAGATGTCGGCCGCCATGGTGCCAAATACAGCGACCATTGAGACCGCGATCCAATAGATCCATGTCGAGTAGGCGCGAGAACGAAACTGGACTATCAGCGCCACCAGCAGCGCCGTCCCCGCCACGACGGCGGCTTGGGTATGCCCGAGCAGATGCCCGAGGGCATCCGAGACAGACTCGCCCATGGCCGTGCTCAGAAGCTTTGCAATCCAGAAATATACCGTCAGTTCCGGGACTTTGGTCATCGCTCGGCGTTCCGGGGCTGAGCCCGGGGAATGGCCGACTTGATATTCGGTCATGGCTGTGAGCATCTCAGGCAATGATGAGAATTCGATAAGTCCTTCCTGAGATATGCTAAGTAATGTATCTGTAACCGTCTCGTTATCATGATTCACTTCAGGGGGCCGGGTCGACAAAGGTGATCTCTCGGCACTCATCCGCTACCGCGGCGGCCTGGCCACGAACGACTGTGGACCGGCCGTCCAATGGGGGCCGCGGTGGATCGACACATCAGACCCCCGAAGACCGTGACCCCGCGGTGGGACGGAACCGTGTCGTACCGGGCTCCTGATATAGCGCTCGATGGGCTGGGTTGCCCCGCTGCTAGCCTTCCCGGGCGGGCGCCATTGGCTGCCGAGACAGAGAGGTCGAGACGATGACACGAGCTAGCCGAATGTTGGTTGCCCTGCTGTTGCCGCTATTGGTGATCACCGGCTGCGGTAGCGGCACCCAGACTGCCAGCACACCTTCGGCGAGTGCCGCCGCCGGGCAGGACGCCTCGATCCCCTCGGACCCCGCTGAGAGCGCGACCGACGCCCAGCCGATCGATGAGAGTTGCCCGACCAGCAACACCATCGCGTTCGCGAAGACGAAGTTCGTGCTGCACACGGG
>Ga0137415_10000110_pt1 | contig 64677 bp, 52 predicted proteins | sample CZODoug3_1_1_16f_FD_183082 | JGI IMG/M metagenome (GOLD analysis project Ga0137415, IMG submission 183082) | Vadose zone soil fungal communities from Angelo Coast Range Reserve, California, USA - CZODoug3_1_1_16fungal (Hybrid Assembly) | ecosystem: Environmental > Terrestrial > Soil > Vadose... | reverse complement strand
TATTCGGAAGGTTCGGTCTTGAGCAGATAGTCTGAAGGCACGGCGCTCTCCTCTATAGACGCTCGCTATTCTACATGATGAAGCTACTTCTTTTTTGCGGGACTAAGCATCGGCAGAGTTCGGCGGTTCTGAGAAAGCCGGATGAGCAAGGAAAGCCGCTTGAGTTTTGTCTCTTCCCTTTTGGCGCTGATAACCCAAAAAGTTGTCACCCGCTGGTACCATGGGGCTTGAGAACGGAAGAATTCCCAAGCGGCTTTGTTGGCGCGAAACTGCTTAGCCTGTTCGCGGGTGAACTGGGCGTTGTTTCGTTGTTCGTAAGAGTAGATGGCAGACTTTTTCGCGCTGCGAGCGGCAAACGCCTTGAGGCCGGCGGGATGCATCAGCCCCTGCTTGGTGAGCTTTCGAACGAGGTTGATGTTGATGGAACTCCAGTTGCTGGCGGGCCTGCGAGGAGTGAAGCGAATCAGATAGCTGGTTTCGTCGATGCTTTTTCGAACGCCGTCGATCCAGCCGAAGCAGAGGACGGCTTCTACTGATTCCGGCCAGGTGATGCTGGGCTTTCCTGAATCCCTTTTGTAGAAGCCCACGAGCAGTTCGTGGAACTTGTCGTGATTGGCTTCGAGCCAGGCACGGAAGTCAGCGGGCGTGGGGAAGAATATTGGTTTTGGCGCCATGGCGTCTGGATAGATTAGTTCAAAATCGCCATGCGGAGTTAAGTTCTTGGTTGTTAGTCCTCAGCAATTGAATGAGAAAAAATATGAGTTTTTTCGTTGAAGATGTCGATTTCTATAGACACGCGGGAAAGATTTTCCTAAATTCAAAAATGTTGAGAGTTTTTTCTCGACGGAATGAGGAGGGAAATGACAACCATCGATCCGGGCGCAGCGATGAAGGTTCAGACGGAAATGATGTCGGGTGAGAGAGTTTACTGGGCGGGAATGCCTAACCCGAGTGTGATCTTTCATTCGGATGACTGGGCGATGGTTCCATTCAGTCTGCTATGGGGAGGCTTCGCGATCTTCTGGGAAGCCGGAGCTCTTGGCTATTGGGGAAGCAGCCCGCGAAGCGGAAGCGCTTCGCAGTTCATGGCGATCTGGGGGATTCCTTTCATTGTAATAGGACAATACATGATCTGGGGTCGCTTCTTGCATGACGCATGGCTGAAAAGGAAAACCTACTACGCGGTGACGAGCCGTCGCGTTCTGATTCTGCAAGAAGGATGGAAGCGAAAGGCCAGTTGGATGTATCTGGAGGCAATTCCGACCATCGAACGCGAAGGGACCATGACTGGGACACTATGGTTCGGGAAAAAATATCCCGTAATTGCTGGGCGAGGCCGAAAGACGCGCAGCACGAGCCGATTTGATGTGGGCGACGTACCCGTGTTTGCGGACATTGATGACGTGGACGGAGTCCAGCGGTTGGTGCAAGAACTCCGGGAAAGCGCGAGAAAAGAGTCGAGTTCAGCTAACCGGAATGACCCGGGCCCGCTCTCCTATCCGGAGGAGCGATAACAGTTGCCCTATCTGCCGGGGCAAGCCACGTTTCTACCATGAAAAATAGACAGACAGGAATGTCTGTCCTACTGGGAGGTGAGTTCGGAAGCGGCGGAGGCGAAGATTTTGGTGTGGGCGTCGATGTCGGCGTCGGTGGTGGCGGGGCACATAAGGGCCATGTTGTGGAAGGGGGTGAGGAGGACGCCGCGGTTTAGGGCGTAGAGATGGAGGAAGCGCTCGAGTTCGAAATCGGCGGCAGCAGCGGATTCGCCGCCGTTGCGCGGAGGCTTCGCGGCGAAAGTGTATTCGGCGCGGGCGCCAAGTTGGATCACGTTCCAGGGAAGATGGTGCGCGCGAATTTCATTGGCTACGCCATCGTTGAAACGCTTGGCCAGCGGAATCATGCGTTCGAACGCGGCGGGCGTAAGGATATGTTCGAGCGTGGCGCGCATAGCGGCTAACGAGAGAGCGTTGCCGGCAAGCGTACCGCCGATGCCGCCAACGTCGCAGTCTTCGAGACGAATGCGAGCGGAAATGCGCTGAGAGACTTCTTCGGAAACGCCGAAAGTCGCGCCGGGAATGCCACTGCCGATGGCTTTGCCGAAAACGAGCATGTCGGGATCGAGTTTCCATGCGGCGGTGCAGCCGCCGGGGCCAGCGCAGATAGTGTGAGTTTCGTCGGCGATGAGGAGCGAGCCGTAGCGGTGCGCGAGTTCGTGGGCGGCGGGCCAGTAGCCGTCATCGGGGAGAATGATGCCGACGTTGGTCATGGCCGGCTCGGCGAGGATGCAGGCGACGTCGTGATGCTTGAGGGCGGTTTCAAGGGCGTTGAGATCGTTGAACTCGACGACGCGGGTGGTTTCGGCGGGATTGGCGGGCGGACCGATATTCCCGCGGCGCGGGCCAACGACGCCGTTTTGGAGGGTAGCGAAGGATTCGTCGACGGTGCCGTGGTAGCAATAATGGAAGACGACAATTTTTGGGCGCTGCGTGATTTCGCGGGCGATTCGAATGGCGAAACGATTGGCGTCGGTGGCGGTGAGCGTGAATTGCCAGTAAGGGAGGCCGAAGCGGCGCTGGAGATCTTCGCCGACCCAGAGCGCGTCTTCGGTGGGAAGCATCAGGGTGATGCCTTCCTTGGCGCGGCGGGCGACGGCTTCGGCAACGACATCGGGCGAGTGGCCGGTCATGGCGCCAGTGTCGCCGAGGCAAAGGTCAATGTATTCGCGACCGTCCACGTCCGTGAAGTGCGCACCTTTGGCGGACTTGACAAAGATGGGGAATGCGCCGGCCCATTTTTTCATCCAGTTCATGGGAACGCCACCGAGGAGGGAGGATTGGGCGCGTTGGTAGAGCGCGGCGGACTTAGGATGATCGGCGAGAAATCGGGATTCTTCGGCCTTTTGGAGAGCCTTCAATTTGTTGCGGTCGATTGTGGTCATGGGTTTGCGTCGGGAAACGATAGACGGAATGTAGGTTATGGGCAAGGGGCGAAACACGCGCGGCCTGAGTTTGGCCACGGCGGTTGGAGGAACCCATGGGCATACGCAGGTGGGGCAACTAACCGCAAACTGGGTTGAGCTCGTCAATGGAAGTCCTGATTGACTTCGTGCAGCCAGGGGACTATTTTGTCCCCCTCGATAAGCCCACCGGCCGCATTCTGATTTCGCGCCACCAGTCCGCGGCCGAGGCCCCCAGGAGGAAACAAAATGAACACTCCCATGATCCATATTTTGCTGTTCGCAGCCCTGCTGGCGCCGGCGTCGGCCGCGGCGCGAGACGACTCTCACGACCGCGACTCCATTCCCACGCAGCACAACGAAGCCACCGTGGCCCAACTCCAGGCGGAGATGGCGTCCGGCAGACTCACCTCGGAGGAACTGACTAAGGAATACATCGCCCGTATCATTGCTCTAGACCAGAACGGTCCTGGGGTGAACTCCGTAATCGAACTCAACCCGGACGCGCTGTTCATGGCGCGCAGGGCGGATGCGCTCCGGAGGCATGGCATCGTGCTGGGGCCGTTGCACGGCATACCGGTGTTGCTCAAGGACAACATCGACACCGGCGACAAGATGCAGACCAGCGCGGGATCGCTCGCGCTGGTGGGGACGCCTGCCTTGCGAGACTCCACCGTGGCCGCGAACCTTCGCGCTGGCGGCGCGGTAATCCTGGGCAAGACCAACCTTTCGGAATGGGCGAACTTCCGTTCCTTCGAATCAATCAGCGGCTGGTCCGGGCGCGGCGGGCAGACGCACAATCCCTACGGCATCGATCGCAACCCCTGCGGGTCCAGCTCCGGCTCGGGCGCCGCGGCGTCGGCGAACTTCGCCGCGGTTTCGTTCGGCAGCGAGACGGACGGCAGCATCGTGTGTCCCGCCAACGCCAATGGCGTCGTCGGCATCAAGCCGACAGTGGGACTCACGAGCCGCGCGGGCGTGGTGCCCATCTCGCACACGCAGGACACCGTAGGTCCGCACGGACGGACGGTGGCGGATGCGGCAGCAGCTCTGAGCGTCATCCAGACCCGCACCTTCGACGGACGCGATCCGGCGACGGGTGGCGTCCCGCTAGGCTGGCAAGGAACGGGCAAGACACGTCCCACGAATATCCCCACCGACTACACGCAGTTCGTGAACCCGCACGGGTTGCAAGGCGCAAAGCTCGGCGTGACGCGCGCAGGGTTGGGCGGGTTCGACCCGTTCGTCCCGACACCGCAGCCGGTGCTGGACGCGTTCGAAGAAGCCGTGCAGGCCCTTCAGGACGCTGGCGCGACAGTAATAGATCTGGATGCGGCGGGCTTCAACTTCGCGTCGGCTGATGGCGAGTTCCTCGTACTGCTTTTCGAATTCCGCAACGATGTGGCGGCATATTTCGGCACGCGCGTCGGCGTTCCCGTGGCGGGCGGGACGCTTCAGACCGCCATCGACTTCAACAATGCCCACGCGGACGTCGAGATGCCTTTCTTCAACCAGGACCTCTGGGATTTGGCCAATGCGCTGGCGACGGGGCCGGATGATCCGCAGCCCATCTTTGGCGGACTGACCTACAATCAGGCGCTCGCCATCGATCACCTCGCGGGTGTGAACGGCATTGACGCGGCAATCAGCAAGTTTGGGCTCGACGCGGTGGTTTCGGCAACGGACAATCCGGCGTGGGCCACCGACCTGCTGTTCGGTGACCACTTCATCTTCGGAACGTCGGGCTTGGCAGCGGGGCCGGGATATCCGATCGTACAGGTGCCTGCAGGATTTCCCAAGCTTTGCGCGTCAACTACGCAACCAACCGTCTGCACGCAATACGGTGTTCCACTGGGAATCAGCTTCTTCGGGACGGCCTTTAGCGAGCCCACACTGATCAAGCTGGCGTCCGGCTTCGAGGCAGCAACGCAGGTGCGCGCGCACAACTTGCCGACGTTTGCGGCGACGGCGCCTTTCACCAACGTACAGGGTACGACGCTTGTAAAGCCGCGGCATGCTGCTGCTGCTGCGGCTCCGGCGGCCGCCGACAAAGCGAAGAAGGTGCCGCACCACCTGTAGACGTTTCTCCACTTGGATGGCTACTTGCTTGGGGCGCCCGTTGCGGCGGGCGCCTTTTTTTTTGCAATAGCGAAGAACAGAATCACCGGAGGGCGTGAATGATTTCGCGGGCGGCGTTGGCGCCGCTTACGCCGGTGAGGCCGTTGCCGGGGTGCGTGCCGGAGCCGCAAAGAAAGAGTCCGCGGATGGGCGTTTTGTAGCGCGCCCAGTCGAGAACGGGACGCATAGTGAAAAGCTGGTCGAGCGCCAGCTCGCCGTGAAAAATGTGGCCGCCGGTGAAGCCATAAGAAGTTTCGAGATCCTTGGGCGTGATGACCTGCATGCCTTCCACAAGGCTGGGAAGATTCGGCGCGTAGGCGGCGAGAGTTCTGATGACGGTTGCGCCGAGTTCGCGGCGCGATAGATCCCAATTCCCTTCCTTAAGTTTATAAGGAGCGAATTGCACGCAGGCGGAGAGGACGTGCTTGCCTTCGGGCGCAAGTTCGGGATCGAGGATCGTGGGAATGGTGACGTCGAGATAAGGAGCTTTCGAAAATTCGCCGTATTTGGAGGCGTCAAAGGCGCGCTCGAGATAATCGATCTCCGGGCCGATGTGGATGCGGCCGGAGAGAGCTTCGAGAAAACCCTCGGTGGGATCGAGCGCAGAGAAAGTGGGAAGACCGCCGAGAGCGAGATTGACTTTAGCGAGGGCGCCGTTCGAACGGAAATTCTTGATGCGGTTGGCGAAGGTCGGGTCGAGTTGAGAAGGATCGATGAGATGGAAGAAGGTGCGTTTGGGATCGACGCCGGAGACGATAGCTTCGACGGCGATTTCCTCGCCGCCGCAGAGCACGACACCGGAGACGGCGCCGTCTTTGATGCGGATGTGCTGGACTTCGGCGTCGGTGCGAATTTCGGCGCCGGCTTGCTTTGCGGATTCGGCGAGGGCGCGCGAGAAATTGCCGAGGCCGCCGCGCGGAAACGCGGCGGTGCCGACAGGATGAGTATCGGAAGCGGCCCGCAGTAGAAGAACGGCCGTGGAACCCGCGGACCAGGGGCCTAGTGCCGTGCCGAAAATGCCACGCGCGGCGATGACGGCGCGGATAAGCTCGGTTTCAAAGAATTCAGAAACGAAATCGGCGACGGCCATGGGGCCCCAGCGGAGCAGGTCGAAAATTCCCTTTTTGCGGAGCATGCGCACGTTGCGCCCGGTCTTCAAGAGATTCCAGAAATCTTCGGGAGTGGGCTTGTCGATGGCCGGCGGGGTGATCGAAACAAGCTGGTCGAGGACTCCCGTGAGATGGTCGAGAGCGTCCGCGAATTCAATGTATTTAGCAGAGTCCTTGGCGGAAATGCTTGCGATGCCGCGGGCGGTCTTGGCGTTGTCGTTCCAGAAAAGAAGCGAGATGCCGTCGGGGTTGGGAGCGAAAACACGCGGACCGGGATAAAGTATTTCGTACTCGAATTTTTCGATTTGCATGTCGCGCGCGATCTCTGTGCGAAGCGGGCCAAGAGTATGCGCGAGTGTAGAAGCTTTGAAGCCGGGATGAAATTCCTCGGTGATGGCGCCGCCGCCGACCATTTCGCGGCGTTCGAGGACGAGCGGTTTGAAGCCACCCTTGGCGAGATAGAAAGCGGTGATGAGGGCGTTGTGCCCGCCGCCGATGAGAACAACGCGCTGTCCGAGAGGCATGATCAGCTGGCCGCCTTGGACGCGGTGGCCACAGAGTGCGATGAGCTGGACTTTGTCCAGCGCGCCCACGAAGTGAGCGACCATTCTTTCAGGATGACCTGGCTGGCGATGCGGCCGTTGGCACCCATAATGCCGCCACCTGGGTGGGTGGCGGAGCCGCACATATAAAGGTTGTGGATGGGAGTGCGGTAGTAGGCCCAGCCGGCGACGGGGCGAAGAAAGAAAAGCTGCTCAAGAGAAAGCTCACCCTGGAAAATATTGCCTTGGGTGAGGCCGAATTCGCGCTCGAGGTCGAGCGGAGTGAGGATCTGTCGGCCGATGATGATGTCTTTGATGTTGGGCGCGTACTCAGCGATCGTATTGATGACGTTGTCGCCGAAGGATTCTTTCTGATCGTCCCAGTTGCCTTCGGCAAGTTTGTAGGGCGCGTATTGCACGAAGCAGGAGAGCACGTGCTTGCCGGGAGGCGCAACGCTGGGGTCGGTGAGGCTGGGAATAACCATATCAATGTAAGGGCGGCGTGAGTAGTGGCCGTACTTGGCGTCGTCGTAGGCGCGCTCCATGTATTCCATGCTCGGAGATATGGAAATGGCGCCGCGAAGATGCGCGCCGGGGCCGGGCAGGCATTTGAAATTAGGAAGAGCGTCGAGAGCGAGATTGACTTTGCCGGAAGAGCCGCGAAATTTGTAGCGGCGGACGCCTTCGAGAAAATCGGCGGGGAGTTCGCTGGGTTCGAGAAATCTTTCGAAGGTGAGATGCGGGTCGACGCTGGAGGAGACGACTTGAGCGGAAAGTTCTTCGCCGTCCTGAAGGGCAACGCCGCAAGCGCGGCCATTCTTGACGAGGATTTTTCCTACGGGAGCTTTGGTGCGGATTTCGACTCCTGCTTCGCGGGCAGCGTCGGCGATGGCGTTCGAAATTGCTCCCGTGCCGCCGCGGCTGAAGCCCCAGGAGCGGAATGCGCCGTCGATTTCGCCCATGTAGTGATGGAGGAGGACATAGGCGGTCCCGGGCGAGCGAATCCCAAGAAAGGTGCCGATGATTCCGGAAGCAGACATGGTGGCTTTGAGGACGTCGGTTTCGAACCATTGGTCGAGGAAATCGGCGGAGCTCATGGTCATGAGCTGGACGAGAGTGTAACGCTCGTCGGAGGAGAGTTCGCGGAAACGCTGGAGGAGGAAGTGGAGCTGCTTGAGATCTTTCGGATTGAGCGTGGTGGGGTCGGGAGGAACCATCGAGAGCATGGGCTTCACGAAGCGGCACATGGGCGTCATCATCTTGGAGAATTCGTCGTAGGCTTCGGCGTCCAGGCGGGAATGACGGCGAATATCGCGGATGGATTTCGCGTGGTCGTTCACGCGCCAGAGATAGTCGCCGCTGGGCATGGGCGAGAACGTGCCGTCGAGCGGCAGGATTTCCAGGCCGTGACGGGGAAGATCGAGTTCACGAATAATTTCCGGGCGGAGGAGCGAGACAACGTAGGAACACTCGGAAAAGAGAAAACCGGAGAAAATTTCTTCGGTGACGGCAGCGCCGCCGAGAACGTGGCGCCGTTCCAGGACGACGACCTTCTTCCCTGCTTTGGCAAGATACGCTGCGTTGACCAGGCCGTTGTGGCCGCCGCCGATGACGATAACGTCGTAGTGCTGCCCCATTCGGTATGACTCCGGTGTGGCTCAAAAGAAAGAAAGTAGTGGGAAGCGATGACGGGACATTTTACTGAGACCGGCGATGAGGCACAAGTCCGCCGCGCAACCTGGAAGCGCAACTGCGCGGCCTCAAAATTCACAAACCCGGAGCGTTTCCTGCGGGCTTCCCCGCCGCAGCCTCGCTGCCGGCGATGGGCACCATGCGGCCTTGACGAATTACATATTCGACGCCGCCCCAGCGGATGTGATTTGAAGCAAAACTTGCCAGCCAGATTACGAAATGGCTTGCATCGCGCAGCGGCACCAGCCAAAACTTGCGGCGCAGGATTTCGTCCCGTACGCCCCAAATGCCAACCGCCCAGGCCATGGCAAAACGAAGGACCAAGTACCCAAGCAGATAGACCACGGCGATCCACATCGCCGGCGCAACAAGTGCGGCGAGCAGAACCCAGGGGAGCCCTTGCGTAAAAAGAAGCCCCGTGTAGGACAGCGGCCGGCACAGTCGCACCGTCCGCGCCCAGCGCACTTGGTGATCCCAGAAGCTACGAAATGTCTGAGCGGGATACATGGTCCAGACGGCTTCGCGGGAGAGGACAACTTGGCCGCCTGCTTTGACAATGCGGATGCCAAGCTCATAGTCGTCCGCGAGCGCATCGGCAATGGCCGTGAACCCGCCCATTTTCCCGAGCCATTCCCTGGTCGTCGCGATGGAAGCTCCGAGGGCAAAAGTAATACCTTCCATCCATTCGGCCATCAGCACACCGGCGAAAAAATCGCTCGAAGCGCCTATTGCTTCGATCTCCGCGCCTAGATTTTTTTCGGTAATGCCGCGGTAGAAGCAAGTTATCGCGCCGATCTTGGGGTCCACAAGCGGCACGACAACTTCGTGCAAAAAGTGTGGCCCTACGCGCACGTCGCCATCGGTCAACACCAATACATCGTATTGTGCTTCTCGCGCGAGCCGTGCGAGCTTGTTTACCTTGCGGTTTGTACCGAGGTACTCCGCGCCGATGAGCAAGCGGATTCTCCGGTCGGGAAAATCAGCGATAATTTGCCGGATCACCGGCACCGCTGGGTCCGCTTCGTCGTTCACCGCAAACAAAATCTCGTAGTTCGGGTAATCCTGCCTGCAAAAACTTGCGAAATTCTCGTAGGAGCCGAAGTCCACGCTCCGAACAGCTTTGAGCACGCTGACGGCCGGGCTGTAATTCGGGATGGCTCGTCCTCGCTCGCGCTTGAAGAAGCGGAAAGCCGCCAGCGTCGCGAGCGCGTAGTAAACCAGCGGAGCCGCCGCCACCAGTAACACCGCATCTCGCCACACCTCAAAATGTGCCCTCATCGATATTTGCCTATCACCGGAAGAGACTAGCCATCTATCTCTGCCTTACTCGCAACTCTAACAGGTTGTCACAAGGGGGAAAATTCACCTGGCCCGTTTTCTTCTAAGGAAGAGAGGAGAGTAATTAAAGTCACAAAACAGAACTTCGTGCAGGGAATTATCGTAGGTGGCAGAAGTCCCCTCACGAACCACAATCGCTACCTTTTCAAGAAATGTTTTTTGAGCTGGCGATTCTGGACCTTGCGCCGTGCGTCGCGCCTTCTATCGTCAAGTCTGCGTTTGGCAAGGGAAAGAGTTTCCCGTTCTTTACGCGGTAGACCAGACCTCGCCACATGATCTTTTCCGAAAAAAATCCACATACCCAAACAATGAAGGTAATGGCATCTCGCAATGGAACCAGCCAGAGTCTTTTCGTTGTTCCACGATCGCCGAGTCCCCAAACCCCCGTCGTCCAAGCCAGGCCGAGGCGCAATGATAGGTAAGCGATGAGATGCGCGGCTGCAACGCTCCCCCATCCCGCTCTGGCCGCCACCGCCGCCGCCAGCAGCGCCCAAGGCAACCCGTGGGTGAGCAGCAGCCACCGGTAGGCAGTGGGGCGCACATTCTTCAAACCGATCGACCAACGCAATTCGTGCCGAAAATATTGCTCGATCATCTCTTTCGGAAACACCATCCATACCGGCTTGCGCATCAATTCCACGGTATAGCCACGGCGTGCGATACGGTTCCCTAGCTCAAAGTCGTCAGAATGATGATTCGCCATGGCTTGCCAACCGCCAATCTCCGAGAGGCGCCTCTTGGTTGTCGCCATCGTCCAGCCGAAAGCAAATTGCATCTTGCCTTCGAGCATTCGCGCCACCAGAGCGCTGGGAGCGGAGTCCAGATGCATCCCCAATGCGCCCAAATCGGCCGCGACGCTGCCACCAGTAATGCATCGGCAAAAAGCGGTGACCGCGCCAACTTGGGGATCGGCAAACGGCCGCACAACTGTCTCCAGGTAATCAGGATCGACGCGCACATCGCTATCGCTCATCACCACGAGATCGTATTTCGCTTCTCCCACCAGCCGGCACAAGCTGTTTACCTTGTTGTTCGCTCCAATTCGCTCCGCCCCCTTAATCAGCCGGATGGAGCATCGCGGAAAATTAGTTTGCAATTTCTCGATGACGGGCACCGCAGGGTCGCTTGAATCCGCCACTGCAAAAATGAGCTCGTATTCCGGATAGTCCAGCAAGCAATAGCTGGCAAAATTTTCGTAAGCTTCGCAGTCCACCCCGCGCACGGGCTTGAGAATACTCACGGGCGGATGATACGAAGATTCCAAGAAAGGCGATCTCCGCAACCCACGGAAATAGCCAATAACGCAGTATAACGAGAGAACGTAATAAGCAAGCGGCGCAGCCGCTAGGATAAGCGCAATCCAATAAAGGATATGTAACAGCATTCCAGTCGCCCCAAGTCCCAATCGCACGGCGAAAAAACCGAAGCAATGGGATCCCGTCCGTCAAACAGGAATCCTGATCTACAAACTTGCTTGCGGAGTCAGATGCCGGAATATTTTGATGGGTTGCCGCCGACAGACCTGGAATCCTGTGCCAGCACCAATCCGTTTCCTAGACACTATCACCACTTTGCAATTTATAGTTGAATATTTAAATCGGGGATGCTCAGCCCGCCGCGACGAGCGCAACTCCCGCGCAAACCAGCACCACGCCCGCCCACCGCGCGGCGCTCACTTGTTCGCCTAGGATATACTTTGCCCCAAGAGTGCCAACCACATAGCTCAGCGCTGATGCAGGAATCACTAAACTGATGGGCTCCCAGGAAAGCAATACCAGCAGCGAATAAAATGACAGCGCCATCAGCGGCACGCCCGCCCAGAACCATCCATTGCGCACCGCCCGCCCCAGGAACCGAAGTAACTCCATCGGCCGCAACCGCGTGGGCTCACCGGTGGCCTTCATTCCGTGCGTGATGGCAATCTCGCCTCCCGTGCTCCCCAGAATCAGGACCGCCAGTGCCAGAATGACGCGCATCAAGCCACGGCCTCGCTGGCCAACGCCGTTGTCCGTGGTTTCGTCTGACCCACCAGCATCACGCCGGCGCAGATCAAGACGACGCCCACCCAGCGCCGCGGCGAAACGGATTCATGCAAAAAAACAACCGCCAGGAACGTGAGCAACGCATATCCGAACGCGCCCGCCGGCATCACGTAGCTGTAGTCCGCCCAGCTCAGCACCGTCATGTAACTCAGCATGAAGCCGGTCAGAAAGAGAATTCCTATCCAGATCGTTCCGTTCGTCGCTGTCAGCCGGAACGCCTGAGCGAGTCCCGAAGCCGTCAGTTGAACCGCGCCGATCTGCGACATCCCGCGCTTCAACGTCAGGTCACCGGCATTGGCGCACACCACCATTGCCAAGACCATGACCAGCGTCTTGATTCGCAGTCTTCTCTCGCTTGCCATTTTGTGGGGGTTAATCGTTGCCGGAAGCCGAAGACGTCCCCGGCACTGAAACCATGGTCTTGTCGTAATCCCCGCCCTTGCGCACCCACTTCAGGCGCTCCGCGCGCAGTTGCAGGAATTCTGTTGCTTCGTGGTACAGGCGCTTTCGTTCGTGGCTGTCCCACAGCGCTTCCTTCACGATGCGCCAAACAACCTTCGGCCGGAAGTAATACTCATCGTAGAAGCGATTCACGCCCGCCATCATTTCGGCCTTCGACAGGTGCGGGTACTCGATGTGCGGCAATTGATGGCCGCCGGAATCCGCCAGGGCTTCGACCTTCAGGAAGCCCTGCTGCGCCATGGTGTCGTGCAATTCTGTTCCGGGCATGGCGTGGGCCAGCGAAACTTGAATCGTCTCGCAATCCAATTCCTTCGCGAAGTCAATCGTCTTTTGAATCGACTCTTTGGTCTCGCCTGGCAGGCCGATGATGAAGTCGCCATGCACTTTGATCCCGACTTTGCGGCAGTTCTTCATAAAGGCGCGTCCCATCTCGACCGTTGCGCCCTTCTTGATGTTTTTCAGGATTTGCGGTTCTCCGGATTCGAAGCCCACGATAAAGAGCCGTGCTCCGCCATCGGCCATCGCTTTTACCGTTTCGTAGTCGCTGTGTACCCGCGCCGTTGATGACCACTGAAACTTCAGCGGCTTGAACTTGGCGCAAAGGTCCAGCACGCGGTCTTTGCGGATGTTGAATGTATCGTCGTCGAAGAAAATCTCTTTCATCTGCGGGAAATACCCGAGGGCTTGTTTCACTTCCCGCGCGACGTTTTCCGTCGACCGCGTCCGCCAGGCGTGTCCCGAAATCGTCTGCGGCCACATGCAAAACGTGCAAAGCGCCGGGCATCCGCGCGTCGTGTAGAACGACACGTAGGGGTGCAACAAAAATGGAACGTTGTAGCGCTCGATTTCCAGGTCGCGCTTGTAAATATCCGTGGCGAACGGCAGTGCGTCCAGCTCTTCCGTGTGCAGTTGCGGACGCTCGGCGTTGTGCACAATCTTGCCGTCTTTGCGGAAACTGACGCCAGAAATTTCGCTGAGGGGCTTTCCGTGTGCGTACTCCACCACGGAGTGATCGAACTCCCCGCGCGTTACAAAATCGATGTCCTGGCTGGCATTCAATGTCTCGTCAGGCTTGATGTGTCCGTGCGGCCCGACGAAAGCAATCTTCATGCCCGGATTGGCTTCCTTGATTTTCCGGATGAGCTTTACGTCGCTCTCCAAGCCGACTGTGGACGTGAAGAGGATCAGAAATTCGTAGTCTTTGCAGATCTGGATCGTCTGCTGCCAATTAACTTTGTGGGGCGATGCGTCCAGCAGTCTGCTGCCGGGGATCATCCCGGCGGGATACGTCAACCAAACGGGGTACCAGTAGGACTCAATCTCGCGTGTCGCTGGCCAGCGCGAACTCGCGCCGCCATCGAAATTCTCAAAACTCGGGGGATTCAACAGCAATGTCTTCATTACATCCGGCATTCTTCACCCTCAGCCTTTTCTTTACAATTTTGGCCGTTTCGAACCTTTGGCGTTCGAGTCTAGCTCGCAATAGAGAAGGGCCGCGCATTCACGCCGGGCCCGAACCCCCATCTACAGATAGTAGTTTACCTGACTTCGTTGCATCTCCCCAAACCTTTCTGTCATTGAGTTGTTAACAGGGGCGAATATCTATCTCTCTCATTAAATGGGGTTTGCAGGCTCTGGCGGGAGGATCAGTTGCGAGCGCCAAGGATCTCATCCGCTGATAACGAGAGCAAATTCCAGATTTGCTCCACCCAATCGAGATGCTCCGGCTTCATAAGCACGGAACGCAGGCAAGTGAGTGTTTCGCGATCGCGCTTCATAGCCCCCAGATTTGCCTCCCAGAAGCCCGCTGGCAATTCCGCTACCGCCAGGTGTAGATCGCGCTTCGCGGCAGCTTCGAATATTTTTCGGCTTAGAGCAGAAGCCTCGCTGACGTTCGCGGCTTTCGGCGCAAATACGACAATATCCAGTTCCGGCGCGAAGGCCGTCACAAACCGGGAATCCGCGCTCAACTTTTCGAACAGGGCAAGCGCCGCCTTCCTTCCCCGTTCCAGCCCCCGCGCAAATTCGCCGCCTTTCTTGAGTGGCAGCAATCTCTGCGTCGCCCACAACGCTGCCGCAGCCGCCCCCGGCCGCGAGCACTCCAGGCTTATCTCACCCAGATGCAGTTCCGCGGAGCTGAAATAGGTGTACGGCGAATCGTGCTTATACAATCGGCCGACTCCAGGGTCGCGAAAGAGCACGCAACCGCACCCGTAGGGTTGCAAGCCGTGCTTATGTGGATCGATCACGACGGAATCCGTTTCTCCAATCCGCGCAAACGCCCGCGCGGCGTCTTTTGCCAGGATTTCTGTGAGCACAAAATAGCCGCCGTACGCCGCGTCCGCATGTACTCGAAATCTGTGTTTCTCGCCAAGCTCAAGAATCTCCGGGAGCGGATCCACCGAACCCGTTGCCGTGGTACCCATTGTCGCTACCACGGTTCCAACGTCGCCGCGCTCCACCCGCTTCGCCAGCGCGTTCGCGTCCATGCGGCCCCGCGAATCACACGGAACCGTTTGGAATGGCAACTGCAGAACCCCGCTAATCCGCCCGTGTGTATAGTGAGCCTGTTCGCTGGCGAGAATCTTCTTTCCCGGCTGCAATTGTCCCGCAACCCATAAGGCTTCGAGATTCGCCATGGTTCCGCCGCCGCAAAGGTGCCCCAGAAAACCCTTCCAGCCAAACATGCCGGCAATCTCCGCGACCGCTTCCCTTTCCATCGCTGACGTCGCCCGCCCGCCGTCCAGCGCGTGATTGTTCGGATTGATCCACATGGCCAGCGCATACGCCAGCCGGGCCACGGGGTGCGGCGGCTTCAGCATCTGCCCCGCGTATAACGGATGAAAATAAGGATAGTTGTCCCGCAGCCGTTCGGCCGTCGCGTCAAGCGTCTCCGCAAGGCGCTCGAGCCCAGGCGCCTCACTCTGGTGCGCCGGCAATTTGGAAAACCCAGACTCCAGCCTTTTTATTGCATTGAAAAGCAGCTCCGCATCTTTCTGCTCTACCATTCACGGTCCTCGGTCGTGATTCGCCTATGCCTACCCTATCCCCTATCCCTCTCTTCTCACTGCCAGACCTTGTCCAATTGTCCCGCCGTCCTCAGCAATTCCAGTTGCGCCTGCTGCTTCTGAAAATTTGCGTCCAGATACGCCATCCACTTTTCATTCTCTTCCAGCCGGGCCTTCTCAATCTCGCGGAGATTCAACTTGCCTTCCGCAAACTGCGCCTGTTGCACGGCGACTTGTTGCTGTGCGAGCTGTAATTCCAGCCGCGCCACCTCTTTTGCCGCGTCCCTCTCGCGCACTCGTCGCGTTTTCTGCCGGACGTCCGCGCCCAATTCAGTTCTCTTGTTCGTCAGGTTGACCTTGGCCGCCTCCAGGTTTATTTGCGCCATTCCCACCGCTGCTTTTGTCCGCGCGCTGAAAATCGGCAAGCGAATGTCAATTCCCGCGTTGAAATTGTTCCGCTGAAACGTCCGGAAAAACTGTGAATAATTGTTGAAGGTCGCCAGCAAGCTGTACACGCTTACGAGTTCCAGCGTCGGGAAGTAGCCTCGCCTTTCGCCTTTCAGCCGGAACTCTTTCGCCCGAACGTCGGACTCCGCATGCTGCAATCCCGGATTGTGCGTCATCGCCATCGCCATGAGGTTGTCTCCCGCCTGCTCGGCTTCCCCTGGCAGTTCCTCGGGCGTGACTTCGATGGCCTGCTCCTCCGAAAATCCAAGCTGGTATCTCAGAAAAACTTCCAACTCATCTTCCCGGCCCTCGAGCTGCAGAATTCGCTGGATCACCTGCGCCTTCGTAAGCTGCGCCTTCGTCACTTCCACGGGCAGTTCGTATCCTTCTCCTTGCCGTTCCTGTGTCACCTGCAGAATCTTCTCGGCGCTCTCCTGCTCTTTTCGCAATAGCTCGAGGGAATGCCGCACCTTCCCCAGCTCCAGATAGGCCATCGCAGTTCGAGTGATCACGCTGTTTTTCGTATCCTCGAGCGCAATCTTCTGTGCTTTGGCTTGTTCCTGTGTCTCTTTCGCCTGGCCCCGCAGCGGTTCGTTGAAAATCTGTTCCGTGTACGAAATGCTGAAGATCGACGGTGCGCGTCCGCCGGGCGTTTCCGGTATGCCGTAGGTATACCCCGCGCCGGAGCCCGCGTAGAGATTGGGCATGAACTCCGCCTTCGTAATTTGCGCGGCGCGATCCGCCACGCTCGCTTGAATCTTGGCCACTTGAATCTCTTTGCTGTTCTGCAGCGCCAGCTCGATCGCGTGCTTCAGCGTCAGCGCCACTGGCATCGCATCCTTGGGCGCTCCCTGGGCCGCAGTCTGACTCACCTTGGGCGCGGACGTTTCCTGCGCGTCCGCAGCGCCGACACAAATCACCAGCAGTGCAGTCATCCTCGCAACACGTCCCAGTAATTGCATGTTCATGCTCCTTCGTCGTCGCGCATCTTCACAGACCCGCCCAAACAAAAACGCACACTCTGGGTCAAGGCATTTGGCCGAAAATCATTCTTCCCGAAAAACAAAAAGGGCCGCCAATCGCCGCCCCTCTCGTTCAATTGCCCTGCCTATCCCCTGCTCCCTAACCCCTATTCCCTCTCTGCCTCATTCATATCTCAGCGACTCGACAGGCTGCAGGCTTGCTGCCTGATTCGCAGGCAGATAGCCGAAGAAAAGCCCCGTCGAGCACGACACCGCGAAGGCGATCACCACGCTCAGTCTCGACACCGGAATCCGCAGATTCCCCGGCAAAAAAGATTGGATGGCCACCGGCACGGCAATTCCAATCAAAATTCCGATAACCGCCCCTCCTCCGCTGATCAAGAATGATTCGATCAAAAACTGGTACAGAATTTCCCGCCGCGCCGCTCCTATCGCCTTGCGAATCCCAATCTCCCTCGTCCGCTCGGTCACCGTCACCAGCATGATATTCATGATCCCGATTCCGCTAATTACCAGCGCGATGAAGGCAATCACGATGAGCACGATGGTCAGCGCCAGCGAGATGTTCTTTGCCGCGCCCAGAATCGCGGTCAGTGACTGCACTTTGTATTCCGCTTCACCCGGGTGCCGGCTTCGCAGCAATTGGCGCACTTGCCGCTCCACGGAGGGCACGTCTTCCGCCCGCGCCGCTTGCACGTCCAGCAGGCGCAGCACTTCCATGCCGGTGTAGTACTTCATCAGCGTGAAGGGGATAATGACGGAATTCTCCTGAATCTCGGATAGCCCGAAGGTCTCGACGCGCTCGCGGAAAACGCCGATCACCGTGAACGTCAGCTCTCCCATTCGAATGGATTTTCCGACCGGATTGTCCTGTCCAAAGATGCGGTCGGAAAGTTGCGTGGTAATAAGGCAGACTTTGCTGCGCATCTCCATATCCGCGGCGTCGAAATAGCGTCCCCGCAGGATGAGCAGCCGCCGGATGACTTGATACCCCTCTGTCACTCCCACGAGGTTCACGGGGCGCTCCACTCCAGCAGCAACCACCGCCATTGGTTGTTCCCGCGTTCCCGCGACCGCGATGACATTGGGAATGTTTTTGGCGGCCTCCAGGTCTTCCAGCGACATTTCGTAGCTCAGCGGCTGCGGTTTATCCTGTCTCTGAACCAGCTCCGCCCACACCAGGTTTGAGCCGATACTCTCAATCTGGGAAATCACGAATTTCTTGCTGGTGAGCGCGACGGTGACAACGAGAACGATGGAAGCGCTCCCGATAATCACGCCCAGCGAAGTCAGCATCGCGCGCAGCTTATTTGCCCGCAGCGCGTCGATCGCCACCGATATTGTCTCGCGAATATCCATCGTTGCTCTTTGGCCGGAGTGTTCCTGCGGCCGCCGCTGACTCTTACCTCTTCTTCAGCCGCTTTAACGCTTCCTGCGCCATCTTGTTTTTGGGATCCAATTTCAGCGCCTTCTCAAATTCCTTCACCGCGTCTTCCATCCTGTTCTGGTCTTCGAAGAGCCGGCCTAGCCAAGCGTGTGCCGCCGCCGGCCGCGGATATCCCGATCGCACCGGCGCTTTCTTCGCATATTCCTCCAGTAATCGCTCGGCTTCCTCTGGGCTTTCCTTCTTCAAAACCAGCGCAACGCCCCTGTAAAACTTTCCACGAAGGTCGCCCGGCGCCACGCGTTCGCCTGCGTCCGCAACCGCCAGCAACCGCTCCATCTGGTTATGTCCCAGGGCGTAATCACCGATGTCGTAGATTAGCTCCGTCGATTTCGGGTTGCTTTCCAGCGCTTTCGTAAATTCGGCGTCCGCCGCCGCGTAATCTTTCTTCTGCCGCCGACAGTTTCCCGCCGCATAGTGCCCCTCGGCAGCGTCCAGTTCCGCGAGCTGTTGGATATGTGGCAACGCCTTTTCTTCGCCACCGCCCACGATGCCCGGAGCTCTGCAATAGAATTCGATCAGCGCCTGCCGCGCCGAATAATTCTTCGCGTCGAGTTCCACCGCTATTTCGAATTCCTTCCGCGATTTCTTCGCGAGCGACATCGCTGAAAACGGGTTCGCATGATCGGCCTTTTCTCCGTACGCTCTCCCGAGCCACTCATGGTAGACCGAATTCCGCCCATTGATCGCCACCGCTCTCTCTGCGCTCTTGATCGCCGCGTCATGCTGCTGCAGTTCCAGATAACTTTTCGCCAGCAGCAATTGCACGTCGCCATTCTGCGGCTCCTTGGTCGCGGCCGCCTGCAATGCCTCAATGGCTCTCACATAGTCGCTGGCCTCGTAAGCACGCCACCCCGCTTCGAGCCCCGTTTCCTGTTTGACATTTGCTGCCGCCGTCGCCGTGCTCGCGATGAACAAGGCGGCAAGCGTCCATTTCCTCCCGCTAAGCATTCCACCGTCCCTGAAAGACTGCGGCTTCCGTAGTAATGGCGATCACCGTCATCCCGTCGCGCAAATCAACATCGCCCGGTAGAGCCACCAATTCCCCCTCCTGCAGCCCGCTGACCACTTCGTAGTTCGTGGCGTCCGCGATGCCCACGTGAATCTCTCGTTTCTCCAGCGTCGATTTCCCCACACCCAGTTGGTTCTTCTTCACCACGAAGACGTAGCGCCTGCCGCCGTCCGCTTCCACTGCTCCCCGAGGCACAGACAACACGCCAAGCCGTTCCCGCGAATTGATGCGCACGTTCACGTTGATGTTCGGCAGCAGCTCCAGCTTGTCGTTATTGATGGAACACAGCAGTTCCCCGACGCTCCGCGTATCCCTCTTTACCACTTGTTTCGGAATAATCTCCGTCTTCCCCACCCAGGTCCGGTTTGGCAGGGCATCCCAGGTAATCTTCACCGGCTCATTCGCTTCCAGGGCTCCCAGTTCGGGCTCATCTATAAAAGCCCTTACGCGAACCTTGTGCAGGTCCGCCATTTCCGCCAGCAGATCTCCCAGCTTCACGTAATCCCCCGCTTTCGCCGGCAATGAGTAGAGCGTTCCATCCGCTGGCGCAACGATGCGTCCTTGCCTCACTTTTTCATCAAGCGCAGCCACTTCGTTTTGAGTCTGCTGCACGCGCAGCGTCGTCTGTCCTGTGTCCAGCTTCACGCCCCGTTCGAACTGCTGTTTGGCCGCCGACAATCTGGTTACTTCCGCTTGCGCCTCTATCAGGGAAAGATCGTTCGCCGCGAGCTCATCCTGCGTCGCCGCTTGCCGCGCGACCAGCCGCTGCAGCACATCGTTGTTCTTCTGTAACCGGTCGCGTCTCGCTTCAGCTTTTGCCAGGTCGCCTGCGACCCTCGCTGCCTCATCAATTTTCCCGCCGGCGTTTGCGGATCTCAGATCGTCCTCCGCCTTAAGGAGCTTCGCCTTCGCTTCCGCAAGCCGCGCCGCCGCATCCTTCACATCCAATTCCAGTATCACTTGCCCCTTTTTAACGGGCTGTCCCTCCGTCGCGCGCACCTTCTCCACAAACGTATCCAGTTGCGCTCGCATCACGTACGGCGCAATCGGCTCTACCTTCCCGTTGCTGCTGATGGACGAAACCAAGTTTTCTCGCGTCGGCTCCACCACGGAAACCTTCGGCACTGGCTTTCGCCCGCTCAACTCCACCAGGACGTACGCCAGCACGCCCGCCAGCAGCAGGTAGAGCAATATCCGGTTTCGCAGCTTACGATCCATTTCTTCCTATTCTGCGCGCTCCCGCACCCCGCAAGGCGCAACGAAACGTCCCCCTGGCGCAGCGTTTCTCTTGCTTATCCGTGGCTTTCTTGGCTCTTGTCAGGAAGGCGCCATGGCTTTTCATTCTAGCAAGAGCAGCGCGGCTTTCTCCAGATTCCTTGCAGACGTTGTTTATTCTGCGCCCGGCTCTCTCTCTGAAACCATCCTGCTGACGGGCAAGCCTCACTTCTAACGGATGCGTCTCCTGTATCGCGGGGATGCCGTCTGCTAACTATGGAAGCGAGGCCCGTCATGTTAAACTCCGCCTATGTCTGCCGAGAGCATCCCGGACAAAACGGCCACTCCTCCTTCGGGTGGTTTGAACAAATCACCCCAACCCGGCGCCGTCATCAGTCCTGTCATCCACCGTGTTTGCATCCAGTGCAATAATATGTTCCGCGTGACTCCCGATAGGTTTGATGCCAAGCAGTGCCCCATCTGTCACAAAGGCTGAATCAAATCGCCCATCCTCTCGCTGCAACATTTCCCCTCCACACGCGTAGTACACTGTGAACGCTCTGTGCCCTGTCTTATGAACTCCCATCCAGGGGTCCATTAATGATTGAAGCTCGTGGTTTGTCCAAGCGTTTCCAGGACAAGAAACGCGGTGAAATCCGCGCCGTCGATAACGTCAGCTTCACCTGCCAGCCCGGCAAAATCTACGGTCTCCTCGGAGCCAACGGCGCTGGCAAAACCACCACACTCCGGATGCTAGCGACCATTCTCGAGCCCACCGACGGAACCGCCATCGTCTTCGGCCATGACGTCGTCGAGCAGCCTGAAAAAGTCCGTGCCAACGTCGGTTTCCTCTCCACGGCGACCGCGCTTTACCCCCGCCTTACCTCGCAGGAAATGGTCGAATATTTCGGCCGCCTCAATGGTTTAGACGAAGCCACGCTGAAAAAGCGTGTCGATGACATCTTCAATCGTCTGGACATGAACGGCTTCCGCGACCGCCGCTGCGACAAACTCTCCACCGGCATGAAGCAGAAAACCTCCATTGCCCGCACCCTCGTCCACGATCCGCCCGTGATGATCTTCGACGAACCCACCAACGGCCTCGATATCATGACCGCGCGCACCATTACCGCTTTCATTCGCGAATGTCGCGACAACGGCAAAACCGTCATTTTCTCCACCCACATCATGAGCGAGGTCGAAAAGCTCTGCGACACCATCGGCATCATCCATGATGGAAAACTTCTCACCGAAGGCACTTTGGCCCAGCTTCGCCACAAATACGCAGAGCAGGACCTCGAGGAAATCTTCGTCAAAGTCGTTACGCCCCACTTCGTCGCCGAGGAGACCCACTGACATGTCCCTGCGCAACATCGGCATCGTCTATCGCAAGGAACTAACGGAAGCTCTCCGCGACCGCCGTACCCTCATCTCCACTCTCATCGTCCCTCTTGTTCTTTTTCCCATCCTGACTGCCGGTCTCGGCGCCGCCATCGCCTCTCTCGTTGGCAAGGCTCAGGAGGAAGTCCCCAAAGTCATGCTTCGCGGTGGCCAGGACTCGCCTGCCATAGTCGCGGGACTGAAGAAGCTCGACAAGATTGAGATCGTTCCCGAAACGCCTAACTGGAAAGACCAGATCATCAATAAGGAAGTTCGAGCCGCCATCGAAATTCCGCCTGGCTTCCAGGCCGCTGTCGCTGAGGGAAAATCAGACACCGTCACCATCCTCAAGTACCAGGGAGAAATGAAGTCCGAAATTGCCACTGGCAAGATTGAAAAGTTCTTGAAGGACTATCGCGACGACGTCGTTAAGGCGCGTCTCACCGCCAAGAATGTGCCGGACACGGTTCTCAAGCCTTTTGAAGTAAAACAAGAAAATGTCGCTCCCCCCGAAAAAGTCGGCGGGGCCGCTTTCGGCGGTGTCATCGGTTACATGGTCATTCTGCTCTGCCTGACCGGCGGCATGTATCCCGCCATGGATCTCACCGCCGGCGAAAAAGAACGCGGCACCATGGAAACCATTCTCTCCAGTCCCATCTCCCGCATGCACCTGGTCCTCGGAAAATTCTTCCTCGTGCTCACGACTTCCCTCGTCACTGCGGCGCTCTCCGTCACGTCTATGGGAGTTTCCTTCGCCGTGCTCGAGCATCTCCATGCTTTTGATAAGGCCGGCAGCGACGCTGGCCAGCTGCAGCTTCGCATTGGCCTCGGCACGGTTGTCTCCGTGTTCATCATGGTTCTCCCTCTGGCCGTCCTTTTTTCGGCGGCTCTGATGACCATCGCACTCTTCGCCAAGAGCTACAAAGAGGCGCAGAGTTACGTCACTCCTCTCATGTTCATCGTGATCATTCCGGCGATCGCAGCCATGCTGCCCATCGATCTCACGTCCAAACTCGCGCTCGTCCCCATCTTGAACGCCAGCCTCCTCTGCAAGGAACTCGTCACTGGCACCTATCACTGGAACTTCATCGCCATCATCTTTTCATCCACCTGCGTCTACGCCGCCGCTGCCCTTTTCCTCGCCATCAAAATGTTCCAGCGCGAATCCGTCCTCTTCCGCTCCTAACTTTTCCCCCACTGGGGTGCGCTTTTCTGCCCAATCTCGCATCGCGACGAAGAAGAACCTCCAGTGTACAAATCGAGGCACCCCTCTTCGCGTTTGTATCGCCAAACCACAAAAAGGCGCACACTGGTTCCGAGGTCAAACCCATGGTTGCCACCGCCGGTGTTTGGAAGAAAAAATGTGACACTTTGAAAGCTAAGCGGAATTCGCTCTTCGCAACCTACACAAAAGACCCGCAAAATTTTCACCTCGCCCGTGAAATCAAAGCCATCGACGACGAAATCGCCGACTGCACCCAGCACGTCGAACAAGAACGCCGCGCCGAGCAGCGCGCCGCCTCTCCCGCCGCCAAGCTCGTGACAACTTCAAAGTAATAGCCCAACCTCCGTTTGACCCTTTAACTACTCTCCAAGTAGCGCGTGAAGCGGCACCGGCTATTTTTTCCTTTGCGGGGCGCCATTTCCGTGTATGCTGTCGGCATATTCCCCGCCTCGTTTAGGAGCCAAAATTGTCGACCAGCCCATTGGTGGCCCCGCGCTTCGCGTGGCCGCGCGCGAAATATATTTTGTTTGGATTCATCGGCCTCATGCTCGCCTATGTTCTTCACCACAACGAGCATTTCCTCATTGACGCCAAAGATTCCGAATGGCCGCACATCCAGCCCTTCAAATGGTGGCTGTTGCCGCACGGCTTGATGGGCGCCTGCGCCCTCTTGCTGGCCCCGATGCAGTTTTCGGACCGTCTCCGCCGCCGCTTTACCAAGCTTCATCGCGTCGTCGGACGCTTCTACGTGGCCGGCGTCTTCGTCGCCGCTCCTTTGGGCTTCTACATCCAATACTTCAACGAGCGCGCCGGCGGTGCCCGTTCTTTCAGCGTCGCCGCCGCCGTTGACGCCATTCTGTGGATCGTCACCACCGCCATCGCCTTCGCGTTCATTCTCAAGGGCAAAGTTCAGCAGCACCGCCAGTGGATGACTCGCAGCTTTGCGGTGGCTATCGTCTTTCTCGAAGTGCGCGTAGTCCTCGGTGTCACCGGCTTGGAAAAAGTTAACGGCGGCGCCTTCGACGAAACCGTCGTCTGGGCTTGCGTCGCCTTCTCCCTGCTCTTCGCCGATGTCGTCCTGCAGTGGCAAGAGCTCCGTGCCAAACGGCCGGCTCCTGCAAGGGCTCCAGCCGCAACCGGAGCACCAGCCGCGTCGGCCGTCCTCGCTGGCGACTGAGATCGCCTGGAATTCAGAAACGAATACGGCGGAGCGTCGCTCCTCGGAGCAGCTCTTTGGGGAGCGAGATTATTTGGGAAACGGGCCGGCCATGATCGGGCCGGAGAGCACAGGCTCCCAGGCCTGCTTGCAGTGCGCACATTGCACTTTGCGCGCAGCGACATTGCGGGCGCCGGAATGAGTGTCCATTGCCACCGAGTTTCTCTTGTGGCAGTGAGGGCACGTCAGATCCACCAGGACGTTGAGTGCCGCCGGCTCGGTGTCCGATGGATCGCTCTGTCCTGACGCTGGGTGATGGCCCTCTGCGAGCGGCTCCACGTTCTTACTGGCTCGCTTTCTGGCGTACAAGGCTTCATCGGCGCGTCCCAGCATTTCCTCTGGCTGTTCCCCGATTTCGTACTGCTTCCATCCGGCAGAGAAGGTCACCGGAATCTTTTGGCCCTGCCAGTCCACTTCCAATGAACCGAGACGCCCTAGCACAAGCTGCAACTGCTGCGAGGTGCACTCCGGAAGCAAAACGAGGAATTCGTCGCCGCCCAAGCGCACCGCCAAGTCGCCTCCTCGAATCACGTTGTTCAGACGGGCGGCAAATTCTATCAATACCTGGTCCCCGGCGGGATGGCCGTACGTGTCGTTGATCTGCTTGAAGCTGTTCAAGTCCAAAGTGAGTATGGTCAGGGGGTGCCCCTTGCGCTCCGAGCGTGCCACTTCGGCGGCCAAGCGTTGTTCCGCGAACCGCCGGTTATACAAACCAGTCAACGGATCAACCATGGCGAGATTGCGGAGAAGGTCGGAATGGCCCTGCTTCTCGGCGAGCTGGCGGCGAAGCCTCTTGATGAGAATTGCTTGAGAAACCGCATAGACGTTAAAAAGCACCACCAGGACGATCAAACCAAAAACAACGTCAGCCATCTTGATATTTAAGATAGTCTCCGCGCCGCGCCACACTGCCGGAAGACTAAAAGCGATAACTACAAAGGTAAGGAGAACAACAACAAAAATCGAGTAACCCCACACCCACCAATCGCGCTTCTCAATTTTCTGAAATTCGCGCGCCAGCTCTTGATCTCTCGCACTCTCAGAAGCTGCGATGGGATGTGTGGGGGGAGCAGTCATGGGTGGAAATGAGGGGCAACACTCTCAGTTTAACCAAGTTAGTCTGTCCGGTTTCCCAGGTCAAGACTGTTCGACTACCTTTTTATTAGTTAGTTACCCCCGCAATGAAAGTGTCATCTGGACGCGCCGTCAGACTGGTGGCTTTCCTAACATCTTTGCCATGAATCGTTTACCGCCACCTTCAGGTATCCAGGAGTTTCATCTGCTTGGTACTCATGCTCCATTGGATAAATAAGAGCATCCTGAGAAACTTACCTTGAGCAAAATATGGTCTCGGTTTTCATCCTCGCGTTTGCAGGGTTCGCCCTGGTGAAGTTCGGAATTGCGCAATGGCGCGCGATCTGGATTACGACCGCCAATCAGCCGCTCTCCGACTCATTGCACCTGACGGCTGGAATTGACGGCGCGGCGGTCACCGCCGGTGATTTCGGCACGCTCATGCATTTGTGCAACGAATTGTCTCCTGATTTGAGGAAGAAAAGCCCCTGGCTGAGAGAAGTATCCGTGTATTACCGTGCGGTTGAGAAACTCGAGCACGCTTTCCGAGTGAAGTTCCCCGCCGTTTCCACATGGGCCAAGGGTGAAATGCAAATCTGTTCGCGCTACGTGGCCGTAGTTCTTGACCAAAGTCTCTCGATGAGCCTCGATCGCCAGTTCGCCGCCCGCACCAACTGAGCCCTCTCGGCCGTTGTTTGCGTAGCGCCGGGCTTTCCCCCGGTTTGTGGTGTCCCGGCGATTTGTGCCGGGAAGCCCGGCATCCTTCACTTGGTTAGGATCACACCTGCCGCGCGAGCCCGGACTCAGGCCTTCTTACGACGAGACCGCTGCCGAATTCATCTGCCCACCGCCTTGCGCCAGCCGCTCATACTCTTTGCCGGAAGGCTCCGGCAGCAGCACCCACAGCGTGTAAATCCCCAGCGCGGTGCCCAGCGGAAAACGTATCAGCGCCAGGAACCCCAGAACTAGTCCCAGGAACCGCGCCCACGGCTCGCGCTCGAAAAGTCCCCACGCCAGAACCAGGTGTAGCACGCCGAAGAATCCGAGAAAAATGCCCAGCGGAACGAGGCCACCCAGGAAAGGAATGTCCCAGCCCCATCTGCCCCCGAATGGCCCCCCAACCGGGCCTCGCATAAACGGGAGAAACATTCTGCCGAAGATCATCATCCAGGCAATTCCCACCAGCCGGAGAATCCCATTAATCATCCACAGCGTCGCCAGCCGATGGATGTTGCGCCGCACCCGCCCATCGGACGCGCTTGCCCGGGCAGGCGCCCCGGCCGTCGTGCCGTTCTGCCCCCCATAAGCTCCTGTAGACTCAGTGCTTTGCCCTGCCGCCGAAAATGTCGCCGTTCCCCCCGGCTGTATCGCCTTCCCGCACTTCGTGCAATATTGCCCCCCAAGGGTGAGTTGGTTCCCGCATCCGTCGCAATACATGGTCCACCCCCTGCTAGGTAATACGCCCCGCCCGCCAATTTGTTCCACCCGTTTTGGCCCCCTCCCGTGATCCCATCCAGGGTCCGCATGGCGCGTGCCCCTACTCCTGTCGGGAAGGCGGGCCGCTCTTCTCTTGTAGAGGTCGGTCTTCAGATCGGCGCTTTTGACTTCGCTTATGTAGACGCCGGACTTTAGTCCGGCCTTCTCTGCCAGGTGTCATCCCGACCGCGGCGGAGGGATCTGCTTTTCTCTTCGAATTTCTTTTCTCGCCACCCGCCACTCCCCTTCCTGCCCTCCACTTTCTGCCTTCTAGTTTCTAGTTTCTAGTTTCTAGTTTCTAGTTTCTAGTTTCGAGTTTCTAGTTTCTCCTTCTCCCGCCTCCCCTTTCCCAACTCCCCACCAAGCGGGGCGCATCGGTGGAGTCATGCGCTGGCCATTCGGTTTTTGGATAGTATTGGTCTAGCCAAAGCCCCGCCCTTTCTTCTAACCTAACTGTCAGACTCCACCGATCGCCGCGCGCCACCGCATCGCCCCGCCCGCCATTTTGTTCCACGCGTCTCCCGCTGCCTCCCCCCTCGCGAACCCCATGCTAAACTCCCTTTCTCCCACACATGAAAACACTCCGAGCCATGGCATTCATTCTATTTGTTGCGGCGTGCTCCTTCTTCATCGTTTACAGATTCTTGCAATCTCCCGGGTCCAGCCCGGACGGCCAAGAATCCCCGCAAACAACCGATGCACACTGTAATCAAAGCCTCTGGCAATACGTCTACAATCCCGGTCGGCTCCAGGTCCTGAATCCGTGCATTTCGGTAACCGGCGCCGTCGAAGAAGTCCGCAAAGAAGCGGACGGCGACGTCCACATCCTATTTCGTCTGGACCAGCAGTTTGCATCGCTCCTGAATGAGAAGAACATCGCAAGACAGTATGGCGATCTAGTCCTCGAACCGATATGTCAGGGGAAAGTACGGCAGGCCGACGCCGCGGAACCCTGCAGCCAGTACAACGGTCCTTATTTTGAACCCGTGGTTGGCCAGCGGTATCTCGTCTGGGGTGCCTATGTCCACGACGCCGACCACGGCTGGAACGAGCTTCACCCCGTCACTTCCATGCAGCCCATCGAAACTATTCTCGAGTAGCCGCATCCCTCTCTTCTCTTGTTTGTGTAGGGGCACGATACATCGTGCCCTCGCCGGCTCTTGTCTGTCCCTCGTAGCGGCGACTTTACGTCGTCATCATGTCTTCGCCCCTCTTCCCCGCTACGCCACCCCACCTACTGTCATTCCGAGCGAAGCAGGCCGACTTTTTTCTTGCGCATTCGTTCCTGCGAATGCGTCGGCCTGCGGATGTGAGGACCGCTGCATCTCCGAGCGCCGGCCGCGAGGAGAATCTCTCTTCGCTTCGTTTTCAAAATAGATCGCGAACTGAGGCCGCGAGACGAAGCAAAGAGCCACCGAAGGTAAATGTTTGGCTTTCTCCAAATTACCCCGGAAGCTTAAACATAGCGGTCAGCTCTTACAATCTGGTCCCATTTCGATATCGTTACACTTTAAATTCCGAAGGTCCGACACCTCTTTGTGCCTCTCCAAACGAACCTCAAGAGATATATCCAACTGGACCGCCGTTGCTGATCGTTTGCAAGTTCGCAATTCAGGCGGTGCAGAACAGCCTGATTGAACTACGATTTGAAATAATGCCTATACATCCCGGCGGAGATCCCAACGCCATCCATGTGGAACACATAACTCGAAAATACAGAATGCGCGAGGATCTAATATCCCTAGAGCCGATCGCTTAGAACTAGTTTCGTCGGATCCTGAGTTTCGCACCCTTGAGAGTGGCCGCTAGGTGCCGCGGTTTGAGTTCCAGGTGGACCATCTTTCACGCCGGGCGAGGCGTTGGTATTTGACTTTTTCCACAGATTTCCACAATTCTTTCGAACGTGACCCCTCCCGCAAACGCTTTCCCTCGGCCAACTTGAACCCCACTGTGTCAACCCTGCCACGTCCGTTCGAATCACTAACAAGTTATTCTTGACAGGCATTAACTATCGTGCTATCCTAGCCTTTGAATTCGGCGCTCCAACCCGGCCTTCTCTCGTTCCAGCTAATCTCTGTGTTCTCCGCGAACTCTCTGTTGAGATCCCCTCGGCCCTTGCCCTCCCCTAAGTCCTTATGCCACAATCTTTTTGCCGACCCCCACCCCCTAACCTCTGTCACCTCAATCTTTTACAGAAACAGGACCGGGCAGGTGTGCCACAATTCAAGTTCCCTCCTTAAGTCCCTGCCTCATTACCTAGTTACCTCCTCCTCTCTAAGCCCTTTATCTGCAACACTTATGCATCTCCCCGCAAGTGTTGCAAACAAAAGACTTACTGTATGGCTAAACCCTTTAGATGCAACACTTACGAAAAACCGGGGGTGGGGGGGTACCCTCCGCTGATGGAGCGCCAACGATTCCCCGAACGCCAGGGATTGCATTCTCGTATATTGGGATAGCACCTATGCGCCGACGGCTGATTCGCATCGCTCTGATTTTATTGTTCTTCCCGCCGCTCGCCGCGGCGGTCGCCGGATGGTTCGTCGGCCCCGCGTTCCTCCATCCCATTCGCCGGGAGCTGACTCCCGATCTCATCCGCGAAGCCGATGCCTCCTTCGCCGTCACGGGTTCAACGCGCGAGGATTTCGACGTTCGCGCGCCGGATGGAGCGCTTCTCCGCGGCTGGAAAGTCCGCCCGAAGAATCCAAGCGGAAGCTGGGTCCTCCTCTTCCACGGCGTCGCCGACAACCGCGTCGGCGTCATCGGCCAGTCGGAATTCCTGCTGCGCGCCGGCTACAGCGTGGTCATGATGGACGCCCGCGCGCACGGCGCCAGCGGCGGCCCCATCGCCACTTACGGCTGGCTCGAACGCAACGATACCCGCGCCATCATCGACGCGCTGCTCTCTTCGGAACATGTAGGGGCGGGGCTTGCCCCGCCCGCTTCCTCCTTTACCTCATTTACTTCCTCTACTTCCTTAACTTCCTCATTCCACATCTTCGCGCTCGGCGAATCCATGGGCGCGGGCATCGTGCTACAATCCGCGGCCGTCGATCCGCGCATCGAAGCGGTCGTCGCGGAAGCTCCCTTCGCCAATCTTCGAGAAGGAACTTACGACTACGCCGGTCTGCGAAAATCTCCCTGGCTGGGCAAAACTCTTTTCGCCCCTTTCACCTGGACGCTGCTCTACCGCGACGAAAAACTGGCGGGCTTTCCCGTCGCGGAAGTCTCGCCGCAAAAGGCCGTCGCCGCCCGCGCGTTTCCTGTTCTTCTGATCTGCGACGAAAAGGATGTCGCCTTGCCCTGCCGTCATTCAGAAATGATTTACGCCGCTGCGCGCGGCCCAAAGCAACTTTGGGTCGTCCCCGGAGCGTTCCACACCGCTGCCTACGGGTTCTTCCCCGAAGAATTCCGCCGCCGCGTCCTCTCCTTCTTCGCGGAAAACTCTTCCCATGTGCCCTAGTTCAAAACAAGCGCGCGGTCGCAGCTTTGCAAAACCAAGAATCCATTTTCCGTTTCAAGTTTCTGCCGGAGGAAAGTTGCAGGCACAGGTTCAGCCGTGTCTCGTTGATCCAATTCCCAATTTCGCTTCTCCTATTTCCGCTCGTCTCTGCTCAGTGCACGGGATGCTGCCGCGTTTCCCATTCCTGGCTCAGCCGGCGCACGGTTTCCCGCAAGCGCACAGCCAGCGCGGCGATGGTTTCAAGCCGCTGTTCTCCTCCGTGCGGGAGCTTGCCGTCATTTTTCCGGTGAACTTCCGCCAGCAGGAGTTCCGCGTTTCCCAGAATCCCGGTCAGCGGATTGTTCAATTCGTGGCGCAGCACCTCTCCGAAATCTTCCTCGTTTACCTCGAGTGGATCGGGAGCGCTGTCCGCAACGTTTTGCGCGTGCCGCAAGCGGCTCCGGACCATGCCCAGCGCCGAAGGCAGGCATCCCCCACCGCGCAACACGTAATCGGCGGCGCCCGCATCGAGCAACGCCGAAAGCTCCACGCGCCGCTCCGCCGTCCCGATCACCACCACCGGGGCGTACACGGCCAGCGAAGTCACCACGGCGTCGAGCCGCGGCACGATTCCTCGCGGACCGTCCGCCTCAGGCCCAATGGCCGCGTCTTCGAGCAAAATCACCGCCGGAGCATCATCCTCGAGGATTCGACGCGCCGCCGCGACGCTGGTCACCGACGCGACGCGCAGTCCTGCGATCCCCGGCTCGAACTCCTTCCTCGCCGCGGCGCACAACGCCGCGTCGTCGCTCACCACCAATATGGTTTGTACCTTGTTGCCCATGGCCTCATCCATTTCTGGCTGCGTTCTTTCTTGTTACCTCTGCGGCCTGCGGTTCGCGGAGCGCTGTGATTGCCAGCACGCTGCGAACTTTCTCCGTCAGTTCTTCGACACGAAACGGTTTGGCGACGTGCGGAAGGTGGTTGCGTTCCAAAAATTCCCGCGTATGCGCGGCAAGGATGTCGCCGGTCACGAACAGGAACCGCTTTCGCAACGCATTTCCCGAACGTTCCAGCGATTTATAAAAATTCTGCCCATCGAGACCGGGCATTTTCATGTCGCAGATAACCAAATCGAACGCCTGCGTCGCCGCGCGGCCCAAAGCCTCGCGGCCATCGAGCAGCACGTCCACAACCATCCCTTCGTCTTCGAGCACGTCAGCGATCAAGCGGGCCACGGTTGGCTCATCCTCCACAACAAGTACGCGCGCGCCTTTTCCGGCCTCGCGCACGGGCGCAAACCGATTCTCGCGGCCCGCAGCTTCTGCGGCTTCGGGCAAAACGTTTTTTCGGCCGGGCAGTGAAGAACCCACCGCGCCTTCCCGCGCCGTTTCCGCGGCCGCCGGAAGTTCAATTTGGAAAACCGCGCCGCCCTGGGGCGGGCTCGAAACGTGCACCTGCCCGCCATGTTCGCGCACAACGCTCAGCACGATGGCCAGGCCGAGCCCAGTGCCGATGCCGGCGGGTTTGGTAGTGAAAAAGGGATCAAAAATCCGCGCGAGGATGGCCTGTGGTATTCCGGGACCGTCGTCGGCAACTTCCAGCAAGACGCGCCGTTCGCCGATTCTTTTTGTGCGCAGACGGATCGTTCCGCCCTTGCCGTGGTGTTCGATGGCTTGCCGCGCGTTGCCCACGAGATTCATCAACACCTGCTGAAGGTGCCCGGCATCGCCTTGCACGAAGGGAAGGGCGGGGTCGAGATCGATCTCCACACGAATTTTTTCCGCGGCGAAGCTGAATCGCTGGAGGTCCATGGCGCGCTGCACGATTTGATTCAAGGACACGGGGCGGCGCTCCGGAAGCGTTTCCCTGGCGTTCAGGAGCACCTGCCGCAGAATCGCGCTGGCGCGCTCCGCTTCCTGGTGAATCTGCCGCAGTTCCTCGGTGCGCCCGGGGAGATCGTTGCGAGTCAGAAGCCGGTGGGCGTAACCCATAATACTCGTCAGCGGGTTGCTCAACTCATGCGCGACGCCGCTGACCATTTGCCCAAGGGCCGCAAGCTTCTCGGTCTGCAGGAGTTTCGAATGAAAAACACGCTGGGCGGTCAAGTCGCGGTAGATCTCGACGCGTCCCAGCAGGCGGCCGATGGGATCGAGCACGGGCCGCGCCGCTCTCTCGAGGATACGTGGCGCTGGATATGTCATTTGCAACTCCTCGCGCACGCCGCCTTCGATTCCGCGGGCCATTTCCCGCCAGCGCTCCGCGAATCGAGCAGGTTCCGCGGCGTTATTTTTGAGGCGCCCAATCAATCCGTCCAGAGTCTTGAATTCGCCGGACTCCTCCGGGGCCAGACTCGCAATCTGTTCGAATCGCGTATTCATGGCGCGGACGTTGTCCTGAGCGTCGAACAGGATGACTCCTTCTTCGAGCCACTCGATGACGTTTTGCAATTCGATCTCGGCAGTGCCGGCCTGCCCCGATGATTCGCGCTTGACAGTTGGTTCAAGCAGAACCACGGTCGCTTGAGCTTGCGCATGGGCTGCCAAAGACAACCGCACGCCCACACCATTGCGCAATTCCGTTCGAAAAGACTCCTGGCCAGTGACGCGCTCTGCCACGCCACGATCAAACCGCGCCCGCAGCCAGGTCTCAAGGCGCTCCCTGTCGCGTTCGCAAAACAGCTCCGGTAAAGACACTTGAGGCAGAAGGCCGGCTCGTTGCGATCCAGTGGTCTGGGTGGCAAGGCCGGTTAATTCCCTGGCGCCGCGGCTCACATCCGCGATTTTTCCCGCATCGTCCAAGAGAAAGAGCGGTTCCGCGATGCAATCCAACAGCGCGTGCTGCCGGGCAGCCAGCTTCGCGTCCTGTGCGTTTCGGCTTCTCTCGCGAAGAGCGGAGGCAGCCAGAGCCGCGCGTAGCGCCAGGCGATCCAGAGTCGCGAGCGAGACGGCGTCGCCCGGTATTCCCGCCACGAGCGTCCCAAGGAGCTGGCCTTCTGACTCCAATGGAAACGCGACGATTCTCGCCACCGATCTCTGCGTACCACGCATCTGCGAGTCACTTCCAATCACCTGCCGTGCCTCTATCGCCCGCCGCCACACGTTTGCAAGCGGATCGGTCTCGATCGCGTGCGTCCACGAGTCATCCCCGCTGCGCCATTGAAACTTGACGGGAGAGTTTTCGCCGGACCCTTCACGCTCGTCCCGCAGAGCGCCGATGACCGCAAATGCCGCACCGGGAGCATCCTCGTTCGCTATCGCAGCGGTGCAGCTTTCCGCAAGGTTAGAGAGCACTGCGTCCAAAGAAGGTTCGGGCGCATGCCGGCTGAGGAAACGCCGGACAATATTCAGGTCATCATTTCGCAGGCGAGCGGCAGTTTCTTCTTCCTCCAACCCCAACGCCAGCGCAAGTTCCGCAGCAACCGATTCCACGGATTCGCGGGAGATGGCCGGTTGCTTTCCCGCACTTCCCGCGAGGATGACTCCTTTTAGTTGTTCTTTCCTCTCGATGGGAACCCACAAAGCATGACGCAATCCGACAAGCAGGCCGAGGATGGGGTTCGGGGGAGAAGCCTGCAAATCTTGTTCGGCAGTCTTCCCGCGGAGGAGCAGTTGCTCCGGGAGCGGAGGCTCGACTGAAAGCTGGGTCCATTCCTGAGGTGTCTCGGTGCTTCCCCGGTCCCACACCATCCCGCGAAACCCCGCGGCGAACTCGTTCTGCGGGCCGCCGTTTGAATCCTTCTCCAGCCAGACGCCCACGCGGCACGAGCGTCCCTGCTGGGCAAGCCTCTTCAGAGCCTCGCGCAGCAATTCTTTGCGAGAAGCACCGTCCAAGGCTGCGCGCGCCAGGCCTCGCCCGCTGGAATCGTTCTCCGTGTTTTTCCTCCAAAGCTTCATTCGCTGGCCCTACGCCACAGGCGCTCTCCAATGCCCACGCGCGTGCCGCACGTGGGGCGAAGCAAAAAATGGAGAGCCGGTCACAACGGCCCTTGCATTGGCAGGCCCATCCGCAACCATCAATTTGTCGTTCAGAATCAATCACTTAGAGGGAAGGGCGGCCACTGAGAAATTCCATGTCGAGACTTCCACAGACGTTCTTCCCAGAGTGGACCGCGGAGAAGGAGAGTTTCGGGGGTGGTGGCTCAGTCCGCAACCGGCCAGCCAAGTTTGGATCGAAAGAAGTCAGGACTGAGGCGCCCTAAAAAAAGAAGAGAATCCGCCCCCAACCGACCCGCGCGGGGACAATCCAACCAATCAAGATTCCAACTGGTTTGATCTTCAGGTTCGAGGAATTCCGATACGGCGGACCAGATCCTGAAACCTTGGATCGCCTCGAAGCGGGTTCAGTCGGGGATCCACCCCGATCCAAGGTATTCAAGTCGATCGCTGAAGGAACGCTTGCTCGAGGGATTCTAAGGCCTTCTCGTTTTCACCCAGCTCGGTATAGGCAGCCGCCACGAGGAACCGACAAACATAACGTTCCTTGGCCTGTTCCAAGGCTTTGCCCAGAAGCTGCTTGGCTTCGTGGCTCTGGCCCACCCTGGCGAGCGCTGACGCCGTTGTGGTCATTACCGACGGGCTGTTCGTAAGCCGCTTGGCGTTCTCTGCAGCGCAGAGTGTTTCTGCACGTTGCCCCATCTGGGCGTAAGCAAGTGCGAGCATCGCATAGGGAAGATCCGCCGCGGGTTCCAGCTCAATGGTTTTCTGACATTGCGCGACCGTCTCCGGCATCCGACCGGAGAAGTAGTAGATCCAAAGGGCTTCGTTGCGGCTTTCGAGTGCAAGCGGATCGAAAAGGTAAGCCTGCTGCACGCGTGAGAGCGCTTCATCGAAGCGCCCCAGCGTCCCGAGGTAATTGGCATATCCTAATTGAGCTTCCGGCGAGCTTGGGTTGATGTCGAGCGCCCGGCGATATTCCGTTTCTGCCGCAGGCCAATCCCAATCGAAAAACAAGCGCACATAGCCAAGCCTGACGTGCGCGCTCGCCAGGTTGGGGTCGAGCTCGACGGCTCGCAGCGCCGCTTCCTTTGCTCTCGGCATCACCTCGGCCGGAGAACTGTAATACGTTGTTACCGCATTGTAGGCCCCAGCAAGAGCCGCGTAGAGGCGGGCGTCCTTTGGATCCTTGGCTATGCCTTCTTGAAAGTACTGAATCGCTTTGTTTCCACTCTCCCGCGTGCCCTTTCCGAGCTCATGCAAGCCCAGCAAGTACTTGTCGTAGCTCTCGAAATTGACATGGGAGCTGGCCGAGATGTTTGTTGAAGGTGGCAACAATTGGATGGAAAGAGAATGCGTGATCTTTTCGGCGATTTCCTGTTGAATGCTCAAGACATCCGTAAGCGGCCGCTCGTAGGTTTCGGCCCAGAGATGAGTCTGTTCTGCTGTCTGGATCAGCTGTGCAGTGACCCGCACACGCTCCCCGCCGCGCCGAACGCTCCCCTCGAGCAAATAGCCCACGCCCAGTTCCCGGCCAATTTGAGCGGCGGTCTCCTTGGTGTCTTTGTATCGTACGGTTGAAGTTCGCGCGATAACGCCGAGCTTCGCCGGCTGCAGCTGGCCGAGCTGGGCAATCATCTCCTCAGTGAGGCCATCGGCAAAATAATCTTCGTGCGCGTCCCCGCTCAGATTCGCAAAGGGGAGCACCGCCAGCATGACTCTTTGGCGGGAGGGATTCCGCGGCGGCCAGAAATACCGCGATACTAGAACCGCTGTCACGGCCAACGCCGCTATCAAAGCCAGCGGCCACAACCAGAGGCTTCTCTTTTGGCCGACGCCTGCCGAGGAGTGAGCCTGGTCAGAAGCCTGTGATGTGGACGGATGAGGCGCGGCCGGTTCACTACCCTCGTACACCGAAGCAACGAAGCGATAGCCTCGCTTGGGGATGGTCTCGATGTATTTGCGGCCGTCCGGGCTATCGCCCAGAACCTGCCGGAGATTGAAGATGTGCCGGGCCAGATTGCTTTCCTCAACGAAAACACCCGGCCAGACTTTTTCCAGCAACTCTTCTTTTTCGACGATGTGCCCCGCCCTCTCGACCAGAACGAGGAGAGTTTCCAGGTCCTTTGGCGGGAGCGTGATGGGCTGGCCATCGCGCAGCAAAACCCGCTCCATGGCATCGAGGCGGTAAGAGCCGAATCCGTATAAGTGCTTTAATTTCAACCGAACACCTACGTGAAGAACTTCTCAAGAAATGTTTCAGAACTCCTCAAAGACATTTCATGCCCGTAGCCGGCACCATGCGCGGAGCACAGGCCGCCCTTCAGCCCCGGGAATACGAGCGATTCTAGCGCGTCCGGGGATGGTTCGGAAGGGGCGAGGCCAGGCACAGGGCCGAGCTAAAGCCAACAATCTGAAATCACCAAAGGAGACATTTCTACCATGGAAATCAGACGACTCGCGACGCAGTTCCAGTGTTTGATGATGGCTCTCGTTCTCATAAGCGTTTCTCCCTGGGGCGCGATGGCGCAAGACGGGCATTCGCACGCGACGACAGCACAACCTCAACAACTGACGCCCGCCCAGGGCGCACTTCTGAAGATTGTTCGGGATAACACCGAGCGCTTCAGGGATGTGTCCGTGGCCGAGGCAGAGGGGTACTCGCTTCTATTCGGCTGCGTGAGCGGACCCGACGCGGGGGCAATGGGACTGCATTACGTGAACTTGCCGCTCGTGGCCGCGGGCGTAATAGACGCCACGCGTCCCCAGATCGTGATCTACGAGCCGATGCCGGACGGCCACCTGCAACTGATCGGCGCCGACTTTCTGGTCATTGCAAGCGACTGGGACAAGGCTCATTCGGGACAACCGCCACAGCTCATGGGACAGCTCTTTCATTATTTCGAGAGCCCCAATCGCTTTGGCCTCCCAGCGTTCTACACGCTTCATGTGTGGGCATGGAAGGAGAATCCCAACGGCGCCTTCGTGAATTGGCACCCCAAGGTTTCGTGCCAAGCATTTGCCGGCCAACAGTCAGAACAAGAATGACAGCTCTTTCGATCCGCTTGCCGGACCGAAGGGGCTGGGCCTGCCGGCAATCGAATGTCAAGTGAGGTGAATGAGATCCAGCAATTGTGAGCGAATTGTCGATTTGGAAAAGGAGAGATCATGAAAGCATTACCATTGGTTGTGTTGGTCCTGGCTCTGGCGGTGTCACTGGCCGCGGCATCGGGTGAACCCTCATGGCGGATGAAAGCCGACTACGTGGAAGCATGCAGTTGCCATCTGTTTTGCCAATGTTATTTCAGCGACAGTCACGGGCATAAGCATGCCGAACACCCATTTTGCGAGTTCAATATGGCCGTGACGGTGCGTGAGGGACATTCAGGAAACGTGGATCTCGCGAACACAAGATATTGGTTGACGGGCGACCTCGGCGACAAGTGGGGCACGGAGAAGAAGGCGACTTGGGTGACGGTTTCCTTTGATCCAAAGACTACGCAAGCGCAGCGCGATGCCCTGGCCCCAATCATTCTCAAGACGTATGGTCTGGAGTGGGGCGAGCTAAAAGTGCAGGAAGCGCCTATCGAAATCCGCCAGTCAGGCGACATCGTTGAAGCCAAGTTGGCCGACGGAAAGCAAGCCTACCTGAAGCTCCAGCGCGAGCCCGGGATCGACGGGAAAGGGGTTGTGCTCAAGAACGTGAAGTATTTTGATGCGGCACAGAACGATGGTTTTCAAATGTATAAATCGATCGAGCACCGCGCCGATGTCGCCGGACACCAGTTCTCTTATTCGGACCGCAACGCGTTCCTAATCACCATCGTTTCGGAAGAGACGAGACCGCGATAGGCGCAAGCCAATTCACCTTCGCTGTACCAGCAGAGCCGGTGAAAACAAGAAAGAGAGTCCTCACCGGTGGGCCCTGAAAATATGCCACCGACGCGGACAGAATCGGCGAGCGCTTCGCAACTTTGCTATTCGGCGTGCTCCAGGTCGTACTGCTTGAGCTTGCGGTACAAAGTGGTCTTCCCGATGCCGAGCATGCGCGCGGCGGAAAGCTTGTCGCCGCCCGTTTCGCGCAGGGTGCGGAGAATCGCGCGGCGCTCCAATTCCTCGAGCGGCAAGATCTCATCTTTATCCGGCGTGCGTTCCGTGGTGGGATACTGCAGGTTGGAGGGCAGATCTCCAACATGGAGGATCGGGCCGGAACCCAGCGCGACGGCTCGCTCGATGGCGTTTTCCAGCTCGCGCACGTTTCCCGGCCAATCGTAGGCGATGAGGCGGCGCATAGCGTCTTCGGAGATGGTGCGCACCGGGCCCTGAGGGTCGGAAAACTTTTCGAGGAACGCCGTGACCAGAATGGGGATATCACTCTTACGGTCCCGAAGCGGAGGCAGCTTGACCTGCACCACGTTCAGGCGGAAATACAAATCCTGGCGAAAAGTTCCGGAGCGAATGGCAGTCTCCAGATCGCGGTTGGTGGCGGCGATGATGCGGACGTTGATATGGCGGCGTTCCGTGGAGCCGACGGGCTTGACTTCCCGCTCCTGCAGGGCCCGCAGGAGCTTGGCTTGCAGGTCCACGGGCATGTCTCCAATTTCGTCGAGAAAGAGCGTGCCCCCCTGGGCGGCTTCGAGCAAACCCTGCTTGGCTTGCATGGCCCCGGTGAACGCGCCCTTGACGTAGCCGAACAGCTCGGATTCGATCAGCGTGGGCACCAGCGCGGAACAGTCCACGGGCGCAAAAGGCCGGTCCCGGCGCGGCCCCGAAAAATGAATGCTGCGCGCCACGAGCTCTTTTCCGGTTCCGCTTTCGCCGAGGATCAGAACGGGGTACTCATGCTGACTCACTTTTTCGATCATTTTGTAGACGCGCTGCATTTTCATGGAGACGCCGATCAGGCCGCCGAACCCCGGGCGCGTCCGCAACTGCTCGCGGAGCAGCCGGTTCTCCTGTTGCAGGTCAACTGCTTTGGCCACGCGTTCGAGGCGGGAGCGCAACTCCTCAATGCGGAACGGTTTCGTCACGTAGTCCACTGCGCCCAGGCGGGTGACCTCGACTGCCGATTCGATCGTTCCGTATTGCGTTAACACCACGACGGCGACTTCCGGATGCAGGTCGTGGACTTGCTTCAAAAGTTCGACGCCGTTGCTTTGCTGGAGCTTCAAGTCTGTCAGAACAATGTCAATCGCCGAATGTTCGAGAACTTCCAGGGCCTCTTCGGCAGTGGCCACGCCGAAGGCCTTCATCCCGCACTGCTCGGAGACCGTTGCACAGGTCTCGCGGATCGACTGCTCGTCATCCACGATGAGAATGTTCATCGGGACAACCTGGCGGCGGACTGCTGCTTCCTCGGTCATAACAGGCATCCTAAGAGCCTCCGGTCAGCGCCTCTATCTGCATCTCAAGTTCCGTTTCAGGAATTCTCCGGATTATTCATAAATCGATACATTAGTCAAAAGACTATGTCGTTGGCAAGTCCCATTTTGGGACTCAGGGCCGCCCCACCTTCCCATCCAGTTCCAATTCGGGACGGAACCGCGAAAATCATGCCGGCCACCCGCCCCAAACAACGAAGCGGGCTCCCCGACAACTTATCGGAAGAGCCCGCGGGCTTGATCTCGAGTTTTCACTTTCCCGGCCAGTAGCTACGAGCGAACTCCGGCCCGGATATCTTCCACGCTTGGCTGGCGGCTAGGGCTTGGCTTTCTTCGCCGGCGCCGGTGTAGCGGTTTTCTTCTTGGGAGTTTCAGCGCCGCCTCTACTGAGCAGCGTCAAGGCATCCTTGGCGTTGAAGGGGAAGCGGCGAACGGACTGTTCGCCAGTGGTGCTGAGGGTGACGTCGACGCGCCGATTGTTGGCCAGGCGCACAGTCAACAGATTTTTGAGAATCTTCTGCTTTTCGGCGGGACTCAGATCGGTATCGGCTTCGATCAGGCTCTTGACCTCATCGGAAGTCATGTTCTTCTCAAAACCGAACGCGCGAGTCTCGATATGGTCCGCGGGTACGCCCTTTTCAATCAGGTAGCTCTTGGTGCGTTCCACGCGCCGCTCGGAGAGCTTGATGTTGTAGTCCTTTGCTCCGCGAACGTCGGCGTGGCCTTCGAGAATCAGCTTGGCCTCCGGTCGATACTTCAAATACTGCAGAAAGTCGCTGGCGAGCGCATCCAGTGTGACCTCCTGGCTGGGCAGCAACCCTCCCACCGGTTTCACCACGGTGGGCTGGGCCGTTGGGAAGTAGATGCTGTGAAGCGCCAGCTTGGCTTCCAGTTGCTTGATCTGCGGGGGCTCCTTCACCTCCACGTTGCCGGAAGAATCGGCGGTACCGCCGCGGCCGTCGTTCACGGTGCACTTCACGGTGTAGCTTCCGGGCTTGAGGCCCGTAGCATCAAACTGTACGTTCGAGCCGCTTCCCACGATTTGTCCGCCAGTGGTGGTGTAGCTGTAGGTCAGCGGATCGTTGTCCGGGTCGCTGCCGTTGCAGGTAACGCCGGTGCGTTCTCCCGGGAGAATCGGGCTGCGCTCCACGGAGAGTGTGGCGGCTGGCGGGTGATTGGGCTTTTCTTCAACTTTAATGTCTACGGCGCACGAAGCGGAGCCGCCTTTGCCGTCAGCCACTTTAACGTTCACCGTGTAGGAGCCAACGGCCACACCGGTGGAATTCCAGCGCGCCTCCGGGCCTGTGCCTTCCACCGCGCCACCGGTCGCCGAGTAGCTGTAGGTCAACGGATCGTTGTCTGGATCGCTGGCGTTCACGTGCACAGCCACGCTGTCGCCGGAACCGGCATACACCGAGGACGGACTCACCGAACAAGCGGCTACCGGAGGATGATTTGGGGGAGGCGGTGGATTGGGAATCCCGAACCGCAATACCAGGCCCGTGCCCGCGCGGAAACTGTCCTGACGCCCCGTGGCCCCCACGGCGGGGCCCGAAAGACTAGTCATGAAGTAATCGAACTGGGCCACGCGCCAGGCGAGGTTCTTCGTTAAAACCATGTCCACGCCGCCCCCAGCGGCCACGGCAAATGCATTCTGAACGCCAGCGCCGGTGATCTGGCGGCCGCCACGCACACCGCCGACCAAGAACTCAGCAAAGGGGACAAAGTAATCAAATTTACGAAGGTTCAGCCGCGGACCGAATAAATAGCTCATGAATCCGCCCCGTACTAAACTGTTGTTTCCCGTCAGCGGGAATAGGTTGCGTTCGGTGTTGTAGCCTCCTGCCTCAGCCGTCAGACCGATCCACGTCGAAGCGTTGTAGGTGAAGGAACCTGATCCGCCGTGGCTGTTGGAATTCGCGAACGGGTCGCCTGGCGCGAAATTGACGTAGTTGTACATTCCCGCGAGCTCGTATCGCGGAACGAGCTTGCCAGGCGATTGGGTGTCCCCGGAGGCGGCCGCGGGGCCAGGGAAAGGGGTTGGCCGCGGCGTTGCAGGCAGCGCGAATGCGCCTTTCGCCGCCATGGGCTTGCTGCTTTCCGCAGGATTCCCGGAAGCCGCGCTCCTTTCCGCGGCCGGTGCGGTGTTCGTGGTTTCGTCGCCCGCTCCACTTCTCTTCTGCTGCGCGCACAGCGGCAAAGCCAAAAACACGCTCATCGCGAGTGCTGCACACCAATTGCGCATCTCTTTTCTCCTCAGCTTTTCAGCAGGATCCCGTTTGATTCACGCGCCCGTCTGCTGAGCGCTCGCGGCTCCCGGCGCGCCCGTAAGACGCATTGCAGCCGTTCCACCTTTCTACTTTGTCTTCAGGCTCCCGATTCACCACCCACACCCGTGACCGAAGCAATGAAGAACCTGAAGAAAAAAAGGAAGTGGCGCAACAAGACTATTCCACAATTCGCTTTCGGTGCAACAACTTCCTGCCCTGCGCTACACTAACCGTTCGCCATGAACACGGTCACCACGCTCGACAATCTCTGGATGGGGCGTCCACGTTCCATCGCTGCCGCGCTCCTCGAATCGGAGGGCCACCGCACCGTTATCGACCCCGGCCCGGGCTGCACGCTCGATGCTTTCCGCCAACAACTGCGTGCCCGCGGCATCGGCGTGGGCGATCTCGACGCCATCCTGCTCACGCACATCCACCTGGACCATGCCGGAGCAACGGGGGCGCTGGTGCGGGAAAATCCCCGCCTCGCCGTGTATGTCCACAAGAATGGCGCGCCACACGTGATTGATCCGTCCAAGCTGCTAGCCAGCGCTCAGCGCCTGTGGCCCAACGATTTGCAGCGCCTGTTTGGTGAAACTCTTCCCGTTCCAGCGGAGAATTTACGCATCCTCGAGGGCGGTGAAACGCTGACGCTTGGCTCGCGGCGAGTCGAAGTCGTTTACACACCCGGCCATGCTTCACACCACGTCAGTTATTTCGACAGGGCGGAAGGCGTCGCCTTCGTTGGTGATACGGCCGGCGTGCGTATCGAGGGAAATTCGTTCGCCATGCCCGCGACTCCGCCGCCGGACATCGATCTCGGGATCTGGGATACTTCCTTCGCCGCGATTCTGGAGCGCAAACCGGCGCGGCTGTTTCTCACACACTTCGGTTATTCCGACAATCCTTCGGAGCATATTTTGTTGTTCCGCGAACGGCTCCATCGCTGGGCCGCGCTGACTGCGGAAATCCTGCGCACCGCCGCCAGCGATTCCGCGGCGATGGATTCCTTCATGTCCGCCACGTATGCCGAAATCTCTCAGCATCTCCCGGCCGGCGAAGCTGACCACTACGCCTTCAGCGCAGGCTTGAATCTCTCCTTTCTCGGCCTGGCGAGATATTTGCGCAAGCGCGCCACTGCCGCTCCCTGAACCATGTCAGTTTTTCGCGATTGAAAATAAAACGTGGAAGACCTATGCGGTCGTCTCAGACGAGGACACTTCTTCGGGACTCGCCGCGGGTTCTATCGCGGGCGCGGCCAGCGCTTCGAGGCGCGCGGAAAGCGCTTCGACGAGAAGATCAACAATCTTCTTTGCGCCGCTGCCATCGGGATCCTTATCGGGATTATATTGCGCGACATCGAGGCCCAGCAGATTCTTATGCTTCACAAACTCGATGAAGGAAGCGCGCACGTCGTCAAAGCGCAATCCGCCGCTGCCGGGGACGTTCACCGCGGGGAAATCATCCTGTGCAATGACATCGACATCCAGGTGGAGAACGAATTCACGCGCGTCGGCGTGCACTTGCGCCAGCGCCTCGTGCGCCGCTTTGCTTGCGCCCTTGGACTGAATGTCCCCGGCGTGAATATGCCGCATCGGGGACTTGGCGAGGAATTCTTGCTCGGGGGGATCGAGCCGCTCGAGTCCGAAAAGCGTCACGTCGGGTTCGCGCACCAACGGGGCCTCGCTCCAGAAACGCACCAGTTCGGGCGCGCCCTTGCCGATAATGTGAGCTACCACCATTCCGTCGATGCGGCCGGAGGGAGTGCTCGCGGGAGTATTCAGGTCGGCGTCGCGATCGAACCAGAGAAGGTTTACATGCTTGTAGTAGCGCCGCGCTCCGGTAAGCAACCCGATGACCTGGGCGCAGTCGCCTCCCAGGACCAGCACGAGCCCGCCGCTTTTCACGGCGAGTTCCGCGCGCACCTTCAGATCGTTCAGTCCGGCGACGATTTCGGCCAGATTGCGGGCGCGCCGGTGTTCATCGTCGTCCGCGAAGAGGCGCGGAGCACAGTCGCCATGATCCACGACTTCATAGCCAGCGGCCTGCAGCTTCTCAGCAAGTCCGGCTGTACGCAGTGCCGCCGGAGCCTTCTCGCTGCCCATGGAGAATGCCGCGGCGCTCGAGGGCGCCCCAATCAAGGCAATCTTCTTCGGCTGACGGACGATCTTGACCGCCAAGGTCTGGCTCCTTAGTCTTGTGTTTCCCGTCTAACGCGCTGGGCACCGACGACCGGATCGTTTATAGCTCAGGCCGGTAAATCATTCCAGTCATGTACCCGGTTCCCCTGCCGGGGCACTGCAAACTCTTTAGCGGCGCGGCGCCGGCGCGATGGTCGCCAATTCCGGAGGCAGCGTAAAGCGCACGTCCTCGCGAATCAAATCCAAATCGCGCTGATCCGTAAAACCGAATTCCGCCAGGCGTTCGCTGACTTGCTCCACCAGAACTTCCGGAGCGGACGCACCCGCAGTCAAGCCCACGCGGGAAACGCCTTCGAGCCAATTCACATCGATGTCCTTGGCCGAGTCAATCAACTGGGCTTTGACGCCGCTCCGCTGCGCGACTTCCACCAGCCGATTGGAATTGGAGCTATTCGGCGACCCCACTACCAGAATCAGGTCGACGTCCTTCGCAACCTGCTCGACGGCTTCCTGCCGGTTCTGTGTGGCGTAGCAAATATCGTCGCTCGCGGGACCCTGGATGAGCGGGAATTTCTGGCGCAGCCGTGCCACGATTTCCTGCGTGTCGTAGAGGCTCAGAGTCGTTTGCGTGAGAAAAGAGAGCTTGCCGGGGTCATCCACTTCGAGGGCATCCACGGCCGCAACGGAGTCCACTACGATGGTGCGGTCCGGCGCTTCGCCCGAGGTGCCAACGATCTCCTGGTGGTCTCGATGGCCGATCAGAATAATGGTGCGTTTCTCGCGGGCAAACTTCAGGGCCTCGAGGTGCACTTTGGTCACCAGCGGGCAGGTGGCGTCAATCACTTTCAGGGCGCGCGATTTGGCTTCATCGCGCACGGTCGGCGGAACGCCGTGGGCGCTAAAAACCAGCACCGCGCCATGCGGCACTTCTTCGATGGTTTCCACGAAAATCGCGCCGCGCCGGCGCAACTGCTCCACAACATAAGTGTTATGGACGATCTCATGGTGGACGTAGACAGGCGCGCCATAGGCTTCCAGCGCCAGCTCGACGATATCCACGGCGCGTACCACGCCGGCACAGAAACCGCGCGGCCTCACCCTCAGTAAGACTTTTCCGTTCGTTGCAGTCGGCATTGTCACCCTAATGAGTTAATTTCAGGAGACTCTATCATACCTCACGGCGCGCCCCGCCCGCATCCCGTTTCCATAAGCTTGCCTTGTCCTAACTCGAAGCGTTCGGCTCTTCGCGGGTCTGCGCGGAAGATAATAAATGACGTGGGAGGAGTATTCAGCCTTATTTCTCGAAAATCTCATAGAAAATCCGTTCGAGCCAGCGAAGAGGGGTCGAAAATAGACAGGGGGATATGCAGCATCGGGTAAACATGGGAGGCACCATGAAAATTATTCCTTGCGCCGGTCCTCCCTAGCTCCCGCCGAGCACACCGCAAGAGTCTAATTCTGAGTCACTTATGCGGGTTCCCCCTTTGGCACTTCATTAGCACAGTGTACCCCTGCCGAGCCACTCATTCCTTCTCGTCCCCGGGAAGCGGAGCCCAGATTCCTCCGCGAACAGGGATTGGGGATCGCGGGCAATTCCAATCCTTCAAGAAAACTTTCTGTCTATCTGGGGGAGTGGTGTTCAACTCTTCTGGAGCAGACGAATAGAAGAGAGGGAGCATGAACCCCGCCATTTTGCTTGTGGATGTTGCCTCGGCGAGCCGCAAGGAATGGAAATCTTTCCTGCAAAGCCAGAAGTGCGATGTAGAGACCGCGGCAGACGGCGAATCCGCGGTGAAGCTTTGCCTGCAGATGCAGCCGGACTTGGTTCTCGTGCACGATAGTTTACCGGACATCGCCGGCTTCGAGCTTTGCCGCCAGATCAAGAATGATCCTCTCAATCAACTCACACCCGTTGTTTTGCTGAAATCATCACTGGATCAATGGGACGTCCAGCGCGGACGGGACGCCGGCGCAATCGATATTTGGGCGGTGCCTGCGTCGCTTTGGGATGCCCTGGGGCGCATCGAGACTCTCTTGCGACTCAAGAAGTACATGGAAGAGCAGGCGAAGTCGGTGGTGTTTTCGCTGGCGGGGAGCGTCGACTCGAAGCAACACATGAGGAACGGCCACTCGGAGCGTCTCGTGGCCTACGCGGAGCAGTTGGGAGAAAGCCTTGGTCTTGGAGAAGAGAACCTGCAAGAACTCCGCATGGCCAGCTGGCTTCACGACATAGGGAAAATCGCGGTCCCGGAGAACATCCTTCTGAAAGCCGGGCCGCTGGACGCGGAAGAAACAAGGATTATGCGCGAACATCCGGTTATTGGGGAAAAAATGTGCGCGCCTCTCAAGTCGCTTCGCCGCGTCCTCCCGGTGATACGGCATCATCATGAAAGAATGGACGGCAGCGGGTATCCGGATGGCCTTCGCGGAGAAATCATTCCATTGCAAGCCAGAATTCTGCAGGTCGTGGACATCTATGATGCACTCACGACCGACCGCCCCTACCGGGGAGCTCTTCCTCCCGAAGACGCGCTGGAGATTCTCTTCACCGAGGCCGGGAATGGCTGGCTCGATGCTTCCGTGGTGTGGAAGTTCTCGCAGATGTGCAGGCATGCTGAGTGCTTCCCGTTAAGAGGAAGAACGATGCTGGCGTCCTACTACGCGTAGCGGCTCATATTTCTTCCGGCTGTTCAACGCAGTGAGAGTTTTCCATCCATATCCAAATTGGCGCTCGCTGAACCAACGCGTCCAGCCGTAAGATACGCGCATCATGGCCACGAAAATGGTCGTCTCTCCAGTGACACTGGAAGGGATACATGTGCGGCTGGAGCCGCTTGCAAAAGCGCACCTGAAGGGGCTTGCCGAAATTGGACTGGACGAAGAATTGTGGCAATGGATCCCCACGCCCGTTCGGACGACGGAAGAATTGACTGCATACATCGCCACCGCGCTGAATGAGCAAGAACAGGGCATGTCCTTGCCGTTTGCAATTGTCGAAAAAGCTTCGAGTCGATCCATTGGGAGCACGCGTTACGGAAATATCGACCGCACGCACCATCGCGTGGAGATTGGCTGGACGTGGGTGGCGCGCGAATGGCAACGCACAGCCACCAACACAGAAGCAAAGTACTTGCTGCTGAAACATGCGTTCGAAACGCTTGGGTGCATCCGCGTGGAGCTGAAGACGGATTCGCTGAACGAGCGTTCGCGCTCAGCGATACTACGTATTGGCGCACGGGAAGAGGGGATTTTTCGAAACCACATGATTACAGCAAGCGGACGCATCCGGCATACGGTTTACTTCAGCATTATCGATTCCGAGTGGCCAGCGGTGAAAGCGCGCCTGGAAGCGAAACTAGATGCACTCAAGTACTAGCGCTGTTGGGACTGGCGCGATGCCCTACCTTTTGCGCAACTGCTGGCCGTTTAGGTAGCGTTCCAACATGTTCAACTAGGGTAAGATTCATTTCAGAATCCAGATGATTCCTTGGCTGGTTTCTCAAGAGTCCGGCGGGCTCGCGGACCTAATCCTGGGAGAAGAGCTTGGCCACTCCAACCGATCCGGCGAACCGCCGGCGCAGCGAGCGCGTGATGCTGCAGATGAAGGTCACGGTGATCGCGGATGACGTCCAGCACAAGCCACGTCAGGAAGAAGCGCTTACGCTCGTGGTGAACGCCCACGGCGGCCTGCTCAAAATGAAATTAGACGTGCACGTCGGCCAGCCCATGCGCCTCGTGAACCCGCAGAACGGAGCGGAGCAGAATTGCCGCATAGTCCGCATAGACGAGACTGAGACCGAATTCTTTTCCGTGGCTTTCGAGTTCGATCAGCCAAACCCCAAATTCTGGCCGGTTGTTTTCCCGCCTTCGGATTGGGAAGCTCCGCGGGCGTGAGTCTGCGTCCCGTAGTCCCGTAGTCCCGCAATTCAAGTCGATTTGAGTTGCCTTCCTGTCTTTGCCTCCCTTGACGCACATTCCATTTGACTGCCGCAACTCTTCCAAAAAGTCCGGGTTTTAAATAGCGAGGAAAACGTTTGCTTTAGAGGAAGTTCTAATGGGGTACCAGATGAGATGGATTCGAAGATCGCCGCTGATGGCGGCTTCGATTCTGGTCGGCGGGCTATTGCTCGCGGGTTGCGATGAGCATGTGGAGATTATTCGCAACCGGGATATTCCGGTTTTGAAACATCAGACTTGGGCCTGGCGGCCTGCACCCGCCAGAAAAGAAGCAAAGAACGGGCGGCCAGTGGTTTCGCGGGACGTGATCGGAGGCCGTGAAACGGTGGCGACGGAAACGGATCCCGCCAATGAAATTGTCCGGCAAGAGCTTCGCACAGCCATCGAGCGGCAATTGACAGCCAAGGGCTTGACGCAAGTGAGCGACCCGGCAGCGGCAGATTTCCTGGTGGACTATCACTTTGCGATGCGCCGCCACAATGTGAGTGTGGAGCGCATTTATCCCGGGGGCTATCCCGGGTTGGTGTGCGGCCCGTTTGGATGCTGGCAAGGATGGGGCTACGGGCCCGCTGAAGTCAGCTACGAGAACATAAGGTTTCGGGAAGGAATGTTTGTGTTTGACTTCATCAAGCGCAATCCGAACCGGCTGGCCTACCGCGCCATCGGGCAGGAACCGGCGCATCACGCCACATTCTTGAACGATCAGGTTGAAGACATGGTGCATGCCATGCTGAAGGGGCTCAAACCCAAGGGATAAGATCTAAGAAGTGAGTAGAGAGCCCGCCTCGACGGTGTCGGGCGGGCTCTTTGCATTTGGCAGCGGCTCGCTTTTCCTCCTCTTCTGGTCTGACGCGCCCACCTTTTGGCTTTGCTCCCCGCGTGATCAACGCAGAACTGCTATCCTCTCCGGGCGCGGCAATAAAGAACCGGAGCAGCGATGAATAGCGAAAAAGTAGTCCTGATAACCGGCACGAGCAGCGGCTTCGGCCGGTTGATTGCGGTGACGCTGGCGCGCAAAAAATATCGGGTCTTTGCGACCATGCGCGACATAAAGGGCCGCAACACGAAGGTAGCGCGGGAAATCGCGGAACTTGCCAAGCACGAGTCGCTCTCTTTGCAAACGCTGGAGCTCGATGTGACCAGCGACTCCTCGGTCGAACGTGCCGTAAGCAAAGTCGTACTGGAGTGCGGCCGCCTCGACGTGCTGGTGAACAACGCAGGCTACGGGGTCATGGACCTGGCGGAAACTGTTACGACGGCGCAGGCGCAGCGGCAATTCGACACGAATTTTTTCGGCGTTTTGCGGATGAACCGCGCCGTTCTACCGGCCATGAGGCGACAGAAGAGCGGTCTACTGTTGCACGTCGGCAGCGGCGCGGGACGCCTGGTGATTCCGGGGATGGGCTTGTACTGCGCGAGCAAGTTTGCGATGGAAGCGCTCGCAGAGGTCTATCGCTACGAACTGGCGTCGCAAGGGATCGATTCTGTGGTTATCGAGCCGGGCGCTTATGCCACGCCGATTATGGCGAAGCTCGAAAGAGGCGAAGACTCCAAACGCAAAACCGGCTACGGTGAAATGGCGGAAGTTCCGCAAAAACTAAAAACCAAGATTGGAAGCTCGCGGGGTAACCCTCAGGAAATCGCGGATGCCGTGTTGCAAATCATCGAAACGCCTGCCGGACAGCGCCAACTCCGTTATCGAGTAGGGCCAGGCGGGCCGGGAGTGCAGCGCATCAATGCCCTTACGGATGAAGTGCAAGCGCAGATGCTGGAGGCCTTTGGTATCACCGCGGAGACAAAATTCCAGACTTGATCGCCAAGGGCTCCTTAGCTCTCCTAAATCGCGTAAACAACCGGCGACGAATCACTAAGGGAGCAAGCCGAAAACGGCGACGCTAGTCGGGGTCCCCACGTAAACTTTCCCGTTGACAACGACCGGCGTGATGAATTTGTTACCGTTGAAGTGGTCGCGGTTATTCGCAGCCTGATTGGAATCGTAGAGTTCCCTGGTGAGATTGGCGGCGTCGTAAGCAAACAGGATTGCGCCGCTATTTTCTATGGCCCAGACGATTCCGTTGGCGGCGCCGTTGGCGGACACGCTCGGCGTCGTTCCGGGATATCCGAAATGATGTGTGGATTGTGACGAAGGAGTGCTCGCGAGTTTCGCGCTGGTTACGGGGAAGGCCTTCAGAGCGTCGCCTACAGCTCCGTAGTAGACGGTGTTGTTGAAAAACGCGGGCATGGAGAAAATACCGCCGCCAAGCTGCCCGGAAATTTCCTGGTAAATCTGATCCGTGTTGGGGTTGAACTTACCCATCGAATCGCGATCCACGACATAGATGATCGAATCTTTACCCGCGCCGACAGAGAGGTGCCGCGTGTTGCCGCCTGAATCCGTAACGTCCAGGAGCAATATTCCTCCTCCGGAACCAAAGTCGGTATCAGCATTCGATTCCGCGACGGTGTTGTGCGGAGTGAAGTAATCGGCAAGCTTCAATCCACTGGAAGTGGAAAGCTTGACGAAGCAGTTGCCGCAATTGCCGTTCGCCGGAAAACCGCTGGCGTTCAACGTGATATCGAAATCGCCATTTCCGAGGATGAAGAACAGATTGCCGGCCGGGTCGGCAGCGGGCGCGGTGCCCGCCATCCAGATGCCACCCTCGCTGCCGTTCGGTACCAAATTCAGAACGCTCGTTTGCACGAGCGTGTCCGCACTGAAGGCCATGACCCACGACGTGTAGGGACGAATGTCGCAGTGGGAGGACCACGTGGTGTAAATCGTTCCGTTGATCTGCAGCAGGCCGGGCCGCTCCTTGTATTGTTTCGGATCAAAGATGACGTTTCCGCCGGAGCTGTTGTCGCCGGTGCCGGGATACGTCGCCGTGATGGTTTGAGGACCGGCGAACAGTTCCGCGCCCGTAGACAAGTTCAGCGCATGCAGGCGCTGGAAATAACTTCCGCTGGCATTTTTCGACATGGCGACGACGTAGATGGCATTGCGAGCCCGATCGATGACCGGCGTCGCGGTGATGCCAATTTCCGGCGAAACCTGGCCGCAGCCGCGAGTATCGCTGGTGGTTTCACCGCTCCCGAGCGTGCTGGTCTTCCATAGAAATGTGGGAATAGTGCCGTTGATGGAGTCGGCGTCGAAGGCGTAGACCGAACCGTGTTCGGTCGCGACATACAGAACATTTTTCATTTGCCCGTTGATGGCGACCTGCGAAAGATACAGCGGCTGAGCATCGACTTTGCCATCCACGGTGAATTCGCCCTTCTTCCCAAACTGCGTCGAGTTCACGTTGGCGGGAGTCAGAATCGTTTCATTAAGGTTCTGCCCGGAGCGTCCGTTGTCATAGTGATAGGTGATCACGTCCACGCTTGAAGTGGAAGTGCCGGGATTGACGGTGAGTGTGGCGGAATTGCTTGTCACGCTGCCCGCAGCGTTGTTCACCATAACGCGAAACAGGTCGCCGCTGTCGGCGGTGGTCGTGACCGGAGTCGTGTAGCTCGTCGCTGTCGCGCCGGTAATGGCGGCGCCGTTCTTTTGCCATTGGTAGGTGAGTGGCGCGGTGCCGGCGGCAACGACACTAAACGTTGCGGTCTGGCCCGCGGTGACTGTTTGATTGGCGGGCTGCGTGGTGATCGTGGGAGCGGCTGGCGCGGAGTTCACGGTGAGAGTCGCTTGAGTGCTCGTAATGTTGCCGACGCTATTGCTGACGACAACGTCAAACTTGGAACCCGTGTCGGCGGTTGTGGTTGCGGGCGTCGTATAGCTTGCGGCTGTCGCGCCACTGATGTTGGCATTGTTCTTGCGCCATTGGTAAGAGAGTGGCGCGGTGCCGGAAGCGACGACACTGAACGTTGCCATCTGTCCCACCGCGACCGTTTGGTTTGAAGGCTGTGTCGTGATGGAAGGAGCGGCAGGTGCGGAATTCACGGTGAGCGTGGCTTGGCTGCTGGTCATGCTGCCCGCGGTATTGCTGACCACAACGTCAAATTTGGAGCCGCTGTCGGCGGTCGTGGTTGCTGGCGTGGTGTAGCTAGAGGCCGTCGCGCCGCTGATGTTGGTGCCGTTCTTGTGCCACCGGTAAGAAATAGGAGCAGTGCCGCTGGCCGATACGCTGAACGTAGCTGCCTGGCCGGCAATGACGGTGACGCTGACAGGCTGAACCGTGAGCGATGGCGCAACGGGTTGCGTTCCGCCGCCGAAATTCGCGAGGCCCGAGCAACCTGCCGCAGAAAACGCGGCCAGGACGGCGGTCAGTTGAAAGGCTAGAATCGTTCGGCGCACGAGCTAGACCCCCGGTTCAATTTGAGCGGCTGGACTCGGGAAGGCCGCAACTGCTGGAAGAGGCAAGACCCTGCATCAGTCTTGCCGGCGCCAGGATTGCCCTCTTATGCGTAAGGTTACTCAGCGCAAAGTAAAATTGCACCTGAACTAAAGGACAGTTGTTGGCCAGCAGGTAATGCCTGGGCGCATGCAGAATTCCCAGCCCTCAACTTGCCTCCTTTCGTGGTTCACTCTATCCTCGTTTTCTCTATGGAACTCCAAGATCGCGTTGCCCTGATAACCGGCTCCGGGCGCGGAATAGGCCGGGCCATCGCTCAACTATTTGCGACAGAAGGCGCCGCCGTGTTTCTTACCGCGCGAACGGAGAAGGAACTCGCCGCCACCGCGGCAGAGATTTCAGGCCAGGGCGGGCACGCGGCGTACGCGGCAGCCGATCTGACCCTGGACGCACAATGCACCCATGTCGTCGCCGCGTGCCGCGAAAAGTTCGGCAAGATCGATATCCTTGTTAACAATGCCGGGCATTACGGCCCCGTGCTTCCGGTGGAAGACTATCCTTTGGCGGATTTCGACAAAGTGATCTCCGTTCACCTTCGTGCCGCGTTTCTGTTGTCCAAATTAGTGCTGCCGGAAATGTACGCGCGGCAATCCGGCGTGATCCTGAATATCTCCAGCCTTTCGGCGAAGGCGGCCTACGCGTGGGGTTCGGCCTATGCCGCCGCGAAGGCGGGAATGCTGGGACTGACGCGCGTTACAGCCGCGGAAGGCGCCCGGAAAGGTGTTCGCGTGAACGCTATCTGCCCCGGACCCGTTACGGAAACGCGAATGTCTAAGGAACTGGGCGCCACGCTCGCGAAGAAAATGGGCGTAAACGAAGAGGAGCAATTGGCCGGCTTTCTGAATGGCCTGCTGCAGGGCCGCGCACAAACGGCGGAAGAAATCGCGCGTGCCGCCCTGTTCCTCTGCTCGGAGCAATCCAGCGCGATGACCGGCCAGTCCATGAACGTCGATGGCGGCGTTGCGTTCTGCTGAAAATTCCGCGAAGCGCTCGGCCTGGCGGAATCGCCGTTCACGGCCCGCAGACTTAAACTGTCGCGTTCCGGGAATCGTCCACGGAAATATCGACAACGGGGCGTGCTTCGGCTACCATTTGCCGCATGCATTTCCGCGAAAGGTGCGGCGCGCGAAAAAGTGGCGGAAGCCACTCGCAGCAAAACCGATTTGCCTCTGAAGGAAAATATTTGTTTGCCGCGCCGTCGCATTTTGCGGCTACCGGCAGTAGGAACTGCACTTTTTGGGAGGGGACTTGGGCCAGTCGTCTCTAATTAGTCCTCCAAGACATTCCGTGGGGGAAGACGCCAGGCGCAGCACGCGCATTGAGCGGTCTGTACCGCTGATCGTCTTCGGTCAAAACCGCATGGGCGAGCCGTTTGTGGAGAGAACCGTCTCGACCAGCCTGAACCTTCACGGATGCCGGTATCCTTCGCGGCACGACTACGGCGTTGGCTCGTGGGTTACATTGCAAGTCGTGGGATTGAATGTCGAGCCGAAGCCTCCGGCGGTTCGCGCAAGAGTGCGGTCCGTCCACACGTCCCAGAGTTCGCGGGAATTGCAGCAAGTCGGCGTGGAGCTGGAAAACCCTGGGAATGTTTGGGGAATCGTCACGCCTCCCCAGGATTGGATGAGTCCCGGAGCAAGAAGCGCGCCGCGGGCCCAATTTGCAACAGCAGTCGCGCCCGCTCTCGAAGGTCCCCCGCCCGCGACTGAGGAAGTCAACGAGCCACCGGTGAATACTGAGCACAGAATGGCCGAGGTCGCCACATTCCCTTCTCCGTCGCCGGCCGTTTCAAATTCCCCGGCACCAAAACCGGTTGAAGGTCCCAAAACACAACGCGTCGTCATCACTCCGGACGGACTTATCGCGGCGCTGCAAGGAAAGCTGCAGCAAGCGGCGGAGAAAGCAGTACAAGCTGCGATGGCCAAGCAAGTCGGTGAAGCGGTGAGCGAAGCGCTCAGCTCGATTGACGATGTGCGCAATTCCAGTGTGCGCGAGATTCAGGAACTTTTCCCCACGCGCGTGGAAGCTATGAGACTTTCCACGAATCAGGAGTTGGGCGGCGAGATCGCCTCTCACTTGAAGGAGCAAATGGAAAAGTACCGCGGCCAGGCGGAGGAGATGGCGCAGCGCCTTGAGAAACAAGCGGCCGAGTTGCGGCGTGAACTGGCGAACTCGCAGGAATTTGTGGAAAGAATGACGCGCGAAATGGAGCCGCAGATCAATGCCCGTCTGAACGAAGCAGTAGCCCGGGCGGCATCGGAATTCGAAGGAGCGACGGCTCGCACCGCGCACCGCCGCTATGAACTCATGCTCGAGAATACCCAGGCCGTGACGCAGGAAGCGCTCCTGAAGCTCGATGCCCGCTCCGCGGAAGTCCAGGCGCTGGTGCAGAGCGCGGTGAATTCCGCTTTGGGGACATTCCAGCGGCAGACCGACCAGCATGTGGATGCGATCCTTTCCGAGACCAAGGAAAGAGCCGTATCCGCCCTTTCCTCACTCGACGCGGAGAGCCGCGCCACCTGTGAAGCTCGCCGCCTGGCATTGGAGACCGAAGTTGCCCGCGCTGCTGAGCGATCCACGGACCAGTTCCGCAAAGGAATGAAGGCTTTCCTGTACTCCTGTTTGGTGGCTGCCGTCAGCGCCGTGGATGAACATTCGAAATCCACCTTGGACGGGCTCGTCAAGGACAACGGGAAGACCCTGTTCGAATCAGACAGTGATTCGCGCACGGAAGAAGATGGCAAAATCATTCCGAGTACCGACATTGACCCGCTTACTCACTGAGGGTGGGAAGCCGGGCGCGGCCGGCGAATGATGTGGTGGCTGCCGCAAGAAATTCTCTATCCCCAGAAAAGAAAAAAGGCCAACCGCACTCTCGAGCCGGTTGGCCTTTTTCTTCGTTCCTATTGCCGCCGAGACTGTGCCAGCCCTGAAGGAGTCAGGATAGCGGTCCCTGCGTGTGCTCTGGCTGAGGCCAGAAGTTCATTAAATCGTCAGCGCGCTGTCGCGGAACCCGGACGCCGAAACGGCCTGCGCGCCGCATCTTCGATCGCGTAGATACCCTGCCGTGTGGCCACCATGACGGGATGCCGGCTGTCGGCCACCCGGTCCACGGCCAATGCCCAACCGCGGTGCAGCATGTACAAGCTTCCCGCCACAAACGCGAGGGCCGCGAATCCTGCCGCAAACAACGCTAACACGGCCAGCAATTCCCACACGAAATACATTTGGAGCGAGACCAGCGCTACGAGGAACATCCACATCCACTTCCGGCTCTTGTCCTTGTTCTTCATCTTTGCACTTTCCCCCGTACACTGCCCAATAACTCTGACCGCTGCCTCTTCGTTTCGCTTCCAGGCTCTGTATCCACTTGTTTGGATGCGCCAGCCTGCCCGAAGGTCCAACCCACTCCTCGTACCTGTCCTATTTGACACCTGTGGGAGCCAAAAAGCGATGGTACACAAGACACATTTTGGGGTCTAAACCAGTCTCCTAGTACGGCTAGTTTTCGAATTGAAAATCTATAACAAGCACAAAACAAAGATGTTACCTGAGTTTTTGACTTTCGCCCCAGTTTTCGCCTCTTTTTCCCTGTACCAGCTGTGGAAAACCTGTACCTTCGTACAGGCGTTTTCGAGTTCCATCCGTAGTGAATCCTGGTTGCCTGCCGTTTCAATTAAACTCATCTGCAAACAAAAACGCGTTGCCCCGTCTACTCCCCGCAGCAACGCGCCCTTTTCTCGAAAAGCTTTCCTAGGCCTTTTTCATCTTTCGCGCGATCCACACCAAGATCACCGCGCCAAAAAACGCAACGACAATCTGTCCGATCAGGCTGTCCGCATGGAGCCCCAGCAAGCTAAACACAAAGCCCCCAACAACGCCTCCTAGAATTCCCAGGACGATGTCCATCACCACGCCATATCCCCCGCCCTTCATCACATTTCCGGCAAGCCAGCCGGCGATCAACCCCACCACAATCCAATAGATTAATCCTCCCAAGATTGCCTCCTTCTGACTGTATTTGCGCGAATAATTCCCCTTGCCGTGAGTGACTCCTGGAACGCGCCTTGCCGAATATCAACTGCGAAGCTTACACTGGCTCGCAAGAAAACTACATAGCCGTAACGGAGCGTTAATGACTTCTCGCATTCGTTTACTCTTTCTGCCGCTGCTGGTGCTCGCTCTCACCGGCGGGGCCTGCTCGAAGTCTCCTTTGCAGAATGATTTGATCTCCTCGGGTAGATCCGGCGCTCGTCCCACCATTGTCTTCATGACTGACTTCGGCACCGCCAACGATGCTGTGGCCATTTGCAAGGCTGTCATGCTCGGCATTGCTCCCGACGCCCGCATCATGGACATCACTCACCGCGTGACACCGTACTCCATAGAAGAGGGCGCGCGATTCCTGGAAGCCGTTTCCCCTTACTACCCCGCCGGAACCGTATTTGTGGCGGTTGTCGACCCTGGCGTCGGTACTTCGCGCAAAGCGGTGATCGTCAAATCAAAAAAGGGCCAATACTTTGTTCTGCCTGACAACGGCTTGGTAACGCCCGTAATCGATCGCGACGGTCTGGCTTCCGCGCGCGAAATCACCAATCCCAACTGGATTATTCAGGCTCCGATTTCTTCGACCTTCCATGGCCGCGACATTTTTTCTCCCGCGGGCGCGCACCTCGCCGCCGGATGGGAATTCAACCTCGTTGGTCCTGAGGTTCTGCAACTGGTCCGCCTTACGCCCAAGACTCCCACCACCACCACCAACGGCATCGCCGGCGACATCATCGCACTCGACGATCCTTTCGGCTCCCTCATTACCGATATTCCGGGCGACGAATTGAAGAAACTAGGCTACAACGCCGGCGACAAATTAAGAGTGGACATCAACAAAAAGCCGGTAATCCTTCCTTATGTAAAGACTTTTATGGATGTCCCAGTCGGCGATTCGCTTCTGTACATCGATTCGCGCGGCCGCGTCGGCATTGCCGTCAATCAGGGCAACTACTCGAAGAAGTTCAACATCGAGCCTCCCGGCACCATCTTCATCCCACGCAAAGGCGCCCCTCTCAAGGAAAAGTAAATAGCTGTGCATCGTGAGGCGGCCCGCGGAGCTCCGGCACGGGAGATTTTAGGGAACTTCTCCCTCTCCCTGTCGTATCACTCTGTTAGGTAGCCAAACAAAAGTGTGCCCTTTCAATGAGCTGGTATTCGCGGGGGTAAGCCATGCAATCCTTTAAAAACGAGCTCAAGCAAGTCCTCCGCAGGCTCGGTCGTGCCCCGCTGTTCACGGTCATCACCCTTGTCACGCTGGCCGCTGGCGTAGGGGCCAACACCGTTGTTTTCAGCGTCCTCGAAGGCGTCCTCCTCAAGCCCTTGCCATATCCCAAACCCGATGAACTTATCGGGGTTTGGCTCACTGCACCCGGCATCCAGCTCAAAGAATTCGAGCTGTCGCCCTCCGACTACTTCATCTTCCGCGAACAAAACCGCACCCTCCAGGACCTCGGTCTTTATGCGGGCGACTCCGTGAGCGTGACAGGCATCGCCGAACCGGAGCAAGTCCGCGCCCTGCGCGTCACGGACGGCACTCTTCCGCTCCTGGGCATTCCTCCCTTGCTGGGCCGCAGCTTCACCAAACAGGATGATTCGCCGGGCGCCCCCGAAACCGTCATGCTCACCTACGGCTATTGGCGTCGCAAATTTGGTGGCGATTCCTCAGTCATTGGCCGCAACATCATCGTGGATGGCAAGAGCCGTCAAATCATCGGTGCCCTGCCTCAGCGATTTCATTTCTTGGATCGGGAAGATCCCGCCGTAATCACTCCATTTCAGTTTGACCGCAACAAAACTCATCTCGGCAACTTCAGTTATGAGGGTCTCGCCAGGCTCAAGCCAGGAATCACTGTCGAGCAGGTGAATGTGGACGTTGCTCGCATGCTTCCGATCGTCATGAGCTCGTTTGCCGCGCCTCCCGGCTTCAGCCTCAAGCTCTTCGAAGACGCGCGCATCGGCCCCAACGTCCGTCCTCTCAAGCGCGACGTCGTCGGTGACGTCGGCAGCGTCCTTTGGGTCCTCATGGGCTCCATCGGTATGGTCCTTCTGATCGCCTGCGCCAATGTCGCCAATCTGTTGCTGGTCCGTGTCGAAGGCCGCCGCCAGGAACTCGCCGTGCGCGCCGCGTTGGGCGCAAGCCGCGCACGCATCGCCGCCGATCTTTTGCTCGAAAGTGTCCTTCTCGGATTCCTTGGAAGTGCGATCGGGTTGGGCCTCGCCTACGCCGCGCTGCGCGTTCTTGCGGCCATCGCCCCCGCGGGACTTCCGCGCGTTCGTGAAATCGGCATTGATGGGGGCGTTCTCCTCTTCACACTTCTCATTTCCCTCCTCGCCAGCATCATGTTTGCTTCCATTCCCATCTTCAAGTACGCCGGAGTCCGTCTCAGCACCGGCATCCGCGAGGGCGGCCGCGCCCTCAGCCAGAGCAAAGAGCAACATCGCGCGCGAAGCGTTCTTGTCGTCGTGCAAGTCGCTCTCGCGCTCGTCCTTTTAATCTGCTCTGGCTTGATGATTCGCACTTTCCGTGCCCTCACGAGCGTCAATCCTGGATTCGCCCGGCCCGCCGCTTTGCAAACCTTCCGCATCTCGATTCCTAGCGCCATGGTGAAAGAGAATGAGCAGGTCGTCCGAACACAAGAGGAGATCTTGCACAGGCTCGCAGCGATTCCAGGCGTCGGGTCCGCCGGAGTCGTCTCCATGCTCCCCATGACCGGCGGAGGCTGGCACGATCCCATCTTCATTGAGAACCATACCTATGCCGAGGGCGAACTTCCTCCGCTCCGCACGTTTAGATTCATTTCGCCCGAATACCTGGGCACTGTCGGCACGCCGCTGGTGGCCGGCCGCGCGATCACCTGGAATGACGCCTATAAGAAAATTCCCGTCGCTATGGTTTCTGAAAATCTGGCTCGCGAGTATTGGCACAACCCTTCGGCCGCGCTCGGCAAACGCATCCGCGTCAGCACCAAGGATGAATGGCGCGAAATCATCGGCGTCGTCGGGGATGTTCACGACGAAGGCGTCAGCAAACCGGCTACCACGATTGTTTATTGGCCACTCATGATGGATCATTTCGAAAGTGATGATTCCATGTCCATGCGTGAAGTAGCATTCGTCATCCGCAGCTCGCGCACTGGCTCGGAAAGTTTCTTGAACGAAGTCCGCCAGGCCGTTTGGTCGATGAACCCGAATCTTCCTCTCGCCGACGTTCACCCTCTGGACTTTTTCTACAAGCGCTCCATGGCGCGCACTTCGTTTACGCTCATCATGCTCGGCGTGGCCGGCAGCATGGCACTGCTCCTCGGCGTCGTCGGCATCTACGGCGTCATCGCCTATTCCGTCTCCCAGCGCACCCGCGAAATCGGCATTCGCATGGCCCTCGGCGCACAGCACCAGACGCTCACGGGCATGTTCGTCCGCCACGGACTCTCGCTCACCGCCATCGGCGTAGCTTGCGGCCTCGCGGTAGCCATCATCGTCATGCGCCTGATGTCGTCCTTACTCTTTAAGGTGAGCCCCGTCGACCCAGTCGCCTACGGCGCCGCCTCTCTCGGCCTCGTCGCCACAGCGTTCCTGGCGAGCTATTTGCCTTCGCGCCGCGCCTCCGCTGTCGATCCCGTCGAGGCCCTCCGCGCCGAATAGCCTCCGCCGCCTCCCCGAGGGAAGGCTGGTCACTTGAAAGGTGTGTGCCCCCCTACCCCCCACCATTTTGTATGAATATCAAAATAAAGGGCTTACAAAATTTGCATTCCGTAAGTTGTTGATTCTAAAGGTCAGGGGATCGTGTTGATAGCCGTGAAGGTTCGATAGGTTTCGTGGGTAAAAGGCGACCGATGAGTTGCTGCACTCCGGAAGAGGGCTTTACCTAGCCAATAGTGTACCTAAGATGTAGAGGCAGTTCAAGGAAAATTTCACGGGAAAATTTGCGGTTGGAGTCTTGTTCTGCTGGGACGATTTGCTTTTTCCGCATACTCGCCCAACAATGAACCTGTAGCTCAGCCCTTTAGGGCTGAGGCTTTTTCTTCAATCGAGGTCCAACCATGCCTGAAGCCGTCATCGTTTCCGCCATCCGCACTCCCGTTGGCCGTGCGTACAAAGGTTCGCTCCGCGCCACGCGCCCTGACGATCTGGCCGCTCTCGCCATCAAGGAAGCCCTCGTGCGAGTTCCCGGGCTCGACGCCAAAGAAATTGACGACGTGATCCTCGGCTGCGCAATGCCTGAAGGCGAACAAGGCATGAACGTCGCCCGCATCGCCGCTCTCCGCGCCGGTCTCCCCGTCGAAACCAGCGCCATGACCATCAACCGCTTCTGCTCTTCCGGCCTGCAAGCTATCGCCCTCGCCGCCGAGCGCATCCGCGCGGGCTCGGCCCAAGTCATCGTCGCCGGTGGTACCGAGTCCATGTCCATGGTGCCCATGGGCGGCAACAAAATCTCCCCCAATCCCTGGCTCGTTGACAATTATCCCGACGCCTACATCAACATGGGCCTCGGCACGGAAAACATCGCGCGTAAATTCGGTATCACCCGCGAGCAAGCCGACCAGTTTTCCGCCGATTCGCACAAGAAAGCTCTCGCGGCCATCGCCGCCGGAAATTTCAAGGACGAAACCATCCCGGTCGAAGTGAAAATCACTTCCCTGCCCAACGGCAACGGCGCTTCCTCCAAGCCTAAGTCTCCGATCAAACCGGCGACTCAGACGTTCACTTTCGCGACCGACGAAATCCCCCGCGCCGACACGAACCTCGACGTTCTAGCCAAGCTGAAGCCCGCCTTTCATGCGAAGGGCACCGTCACAGCGGGAAACAGTTCTCCCATGAGCGACGGCGCCGCCGCTGCCGTCATCATGAGCGACGCCCGCGCCAAATCGCTGGGCCTTAAGCCGCTCGCGCGCTTCGTCGCCTACGCTACCGCCGGCGTTCTGCCCGAAGAATTCGGCATCGGCCCCGTCCAAGCCATCCCCAAAGCCTTGAAGCTCGCCGGCCTCTCGCTCAACGACATGGCCGTAATCGAACTCAATGAAGCCTTCGCTGCTCAATCGCTAGCGGTAATCCAACAAGCCAAGCTCGACGCCGCGCGCGTAAATCCTAACGGCGGCGCCATCGCCCTCGGCCACCCCCTCGGCTGCACCGGCGCAAAACTTACCGCCACCATCATCCGTGAACTGCAGCGCCGCAACGCCCGCTATGGCATGGTCACCATGTGCATCGGCGGCGGCATGGGCGCTGCCGGCATCTTCGAGCGCCTCTGATCGCGTTGGTCTTGGGTTAGGCATGCTGGTTCTCTTCATTCTCGCCGCCTCGATCCTTGTCTTTCGTGGACTTGGCTTTGCGGGCATATCAGCTCTCGCCTCATGGCCCGCGGCTGTTCGCGATGGCCTGGCGGTCATGCTTCTTTTCACCGCGAGTGCGCATTTCACGCCAATGAAGGAAGATCTCATTCGCATGACGCCCCAATGGGTTCCGCGGCCGCGAGCGATGGTTTTCTTTACCGGGCTTTGCGAGCTGGCCGGTGCGATTGGTCTTTTGATCCCCGCGACGCGGCGCGCAGCTGGCATCGCGCTGATTCTTTTTTTCATCGCGGTCTTGCCCGCGAACATTCATGCGGCTCGTGCCGGAATAACTCTTCGCGGGCGCCCGGCCACGCCTCTTTGGCTCCGCATTCCGATGCAAGTCCTCTTCATCTTTTTTGTTTGGTGGTCCACCCGATAGCTCATGCCTTTGCGAAGGATTCATTCAGGTGATATACAATTCGCTCGTGAAACGCCTATTCATTGTTCTCGCGCTTTTGTTCTCTGCCTCACTCCCCGCTCAGGCCCCCACCGCCGTTCCTATTGCCAGGGAGCCCCACCATCATCTCGTCCTGGAAAATGATTACGTCCGCGTTTTCCGCGTAAGCGTCCCCGCGCATGACGCCACGCTTCTCCACCAACACGACGTGCCATATGTGTACGTCTCCCTCGGTCCCGCCGACGTTATCAACGCCGTCCAAGGCAAACCCGAAGCCCGCATCGTCATGGCCGACGGCCAGCTCGGCTACTCCCTCGGGCACTTCGCCCACATCGCCCGCAACGAATCGGACGTCCCCTTCAACAACGTCACCATCGAATTGCTGAAGCCTCAGGGCGAAGTGCAAAATATTTGCGTGGAGGTCGTGCCCGGTGTCGAGAAACAAACTTGTAGCAGGTCGGTCATGGAGAAGAGAAGCGGGATGTCCAACGTACCGCAGTTTCAAACCGATGAGATATCAGCATCAATGGCCCGGCTCGACCGTGATGCGGAGCAGATTACAATGACGCAATACACAGGGACTTTGTTCGTCCTTCTCGGCGGTTCTGGAATTCAAACGATGGTAAAGGGCAAGCCTGACCAAACACTCGTCGTGGGTGACGTGATGTGGCTGCTCGCTGGATCGAACGCTACGTTCTACAATCCGGCTCACAAAGCTTGGAGTTACCTCACAGTGGGCTTCAAAGGAAGTGAGGCACTCCACAAATACTAGACGGCATTGCAATTTCTATCTGCAATTGATTCGGCCCACGCTTTTGTCTGTAATAGCGCCCATTTCTTTTGTGTCGAAACGTTGGCCCGTGGCGCATCCAAGCGGTAGACTCTCGGGAACACAAGGAGACGGCCATGTCCATACGACCGGTGAAGAGGTTGATCAAGTCCAAGCCGACGACGGAAGGGGCGGGAGTGCACCTGCGCCGTGCGTTCGGCTTTGGCAATACTTCGGATTTCGACCCGTTCCTGCTGCTGGATGATTTTCGGAATGATGTGCCGGAGGATTATCTGGCGGGGTTTCCCTGGCACCCGCACCGCGGCATCGAGACGATTACGTATGTGCTCGCGGGAACGGTGGAGCACGGCGACAGTATGGGGAACCACGGGGCGATCGCGGCGGGCGACGTCCAGTGGATGACCGCGGGCAGCGGGATCATTCACCAGGAGATGCCCAAGGGTGACCACGCCGGGCGGATGCACGGATTTCAGCTGTGGGCGAACCTGCCGTCGGCGCTGAAGATGACGGCCCCGCGATATCAAGAAGTGAAAGCGCTCGATATCCCTGAGATCAAGGACGATGACGGCACGCACGTGCGCGTGGTTTGCGGAAAATTCTGGGGAAAGAGCGGACCGGTGGACGGCATCGCCGCCGATCCGATTTATCTGGATGTGTCCGTGCCGCCGGGACGGAGAAAGACTTTGCCGGTGGGAATCACGCGGCACGCGTTCGCTTACGTTTTTGCAGGCGACGGAAAATTTTGTAACGCGTCGGAGCCGCTGGCGGTGCCCACGGAGCCGGTGAGCTGGGCAGACACGAAACCGCCAGCGGATGCGGACAATCGTTCGCTGGTGCTCTTTGATAGCGGCGACGAGCTGATGGTGCAGGCGGGGGACGAGGGGATACGGTTTCTCCTGGTGTCCGGCAAACCGCTCGAAGAGCCGGTGGCGTGGTACGGCCCCATTGTGATGAACACGCAAGAGCAACTTCGCCAGGCGTTCAACGAATTGGAAAAAGGGACGTTCCTGAAGCAGAAGGCACACGGCTAGAACAACCATTGTTTGGATCACGTTTTCGCTGCACATCCAACTATCATCCTGGCGCTGATGACGTTCTTGGTTGGGCGTGCGTGGAGATCTGACCAGCCTCCACGCGAAGCGCGGAGCAGCCGCCAGGTGCGCCCTTGCAGAAAAAAATCAGAATTTAGTCGGCGGCGTATCGCCGGAAGAACGAGTCTGGCTTCCACTGCGGCCGCGCTGTGTTGGCCGTTTCCAAAAGCAGGCGGCGCGTGAATTCCTCGTAGCCCGCTGCCGCTTGCAGATCGACGGGCTGATTCATATCGTCGCTCGGGGCGTGGTAGCGGTTCGTGAGCCAGTCCTTGAAAATTTTTTGTTCGGGCGTGCCAAGTTCGAATCCAACATCCACTTTTACAGCGGGAACGCCTTTCTTGATGAAGCTGTACTGATCGCTTCGAATAAAGGCGTTGCGCAGCGGCTCGGGATCAGCGATGGGTTTGACGCCCATGGACTGAGCAATCGCAGCAGCGCGCGTCCCGAGGTCGGATTCTTCAATGCCTTCGATTTTCAAGATCTTCAACGGGACGATGGGGAGAAACATATCCACGTTCACATCCGCCACGATGGATTTCGGCGCAACCGTGGGATGCGCGGCGAAATACTTGGAGCCGAGAAGGCCCTTCTCTTCGGCAGTGACGAGAAGGAAGAGGATGGAGCGCTGAATTTTCTCGGGATGCGCTTTGAGGTTTGAAGCAATATCCATCACCAGGGCGCTGCCGGAGCCGTCGTCCATCGCGCCGTTGTAAATGCGGTCGCCATTGATGGGCGCCCCGATGCCGACGTGGTCGATGTGCGCGGAGAGGACGACGAATTCATTCTTGAGAGCAGGATCGGAACC
>Ga0137415_10000108_pt1 | contig 65543 bp, 59 predicted proteins | sample CZODoug3_1_1_16f_FD_183082 | JGI IMG/M metagenome (GOLD analysis project Ga0137415, IMG submission 183082) | Vadose zone soil fungal communities from Angelo Coast Range Reserve, California, USA - CZODoug3_1_1_16fungal (Hybrid Assembly) | ecosystem: Environmental > Terrestrial > Soil > Vadose... | reverse complement strand
AATGGCGTCCCCAACGAGATTCGAACTCGTGTTACCGCCGTGAAAGGGCGATGTCCTAGGCCTCTAGACGATGGGGACGCTGTGTCTTGGCAATGCCGGCGGCCGACAGGCAGGGCGCGCAGATTACACGCCTTGGGCCCCGGGGTCCATGCGCCAAAGAGGGTCATATTCGCTTGCAGGGCCAATCACTTGCCTTGGGGGCCTGCGAGACACTTCGGGCCATGCGGGACATGAGCACCTCCCGAGGTTCGAAGGCGCCGCCCCTGCTGCGAGGCCTTGTCGCGGCCTAAAGAATCTTCCGGTAAGCCACCAGCCTTCCCATCTCAGTGAACCCCAGCGCCGCATGCGCAGCCATTCTGCGCGGTCACTCTGTGAATAACGGCGCGCGGCCAAGTAGGTCGGGGTGGGCATACTCAACAGACGTTAGCACCGGGTCCGCCGCCATCGCCACGGCAGCGACAGCGCCCGTCCACGAAGTCGGCAGCGGTAACGCTGCGACGCATTCCTATGCCCGCAGGGTCACCGCCACGGTGCTACAGTGGACAAACGATGCAGGCCAAGCTCCCCCAGACCCGCACCCCTCAGGAGCTGGTCGACGACAATCGACGCTTTTATGACTCGTTATGGTCCGGTTGTCGGCTGGTCGAGCCAGACCGCTTCAACACCTGGCCGCTGGTGCAGTCGTTGTTGCCGGCCTCCGGCCTGCAACTCGAGGTGGCCCCGGGGCTGCGGCCGCGGCTGCCTATCGAGAACACCCGGTTTGTGGATATCAGTGCGCCGGCGCTGAAAATGCTGAGTGAGCGGGGCGGGCAGGTCACGCTCGGGGAGGTTACGGCACTGCCGTTTGCGGATGCGACATTTGAGTTGGTGTGCGCGCTCGACATCATCGAGCATGTCGACGACGAAGACGGTGCTTTGTCGGAGATCTCGCGAGTTGCAAAGCCGGGCGGCGTCCTGCTGATCTCAACTCCGTTACACCCGACTCGCTGGACTGCGTTCGACGATTTTGTGGGGCACAAGCGCCGTTACGAGCCGCCGAGGCTGCTGCAGAAGCTGTCAGAGCATCATCTGGCAATCGAGCGCAGCGCCGTATTCGGCATGCAGCCGCGCCAGTCCTTTCTGCTGGATTGGGGCATGTACTGGATGACGCACAATCGCGAGCGCGCGATGTGGTGGTACAACCGCGCTTTCATGCCGCTGGGACTGCGGTTTCAAAAGCCACTGGTGTTGGCGCCGGGGCTGATTCCAACAGATGCCGTCGATGAGATTCTGATGGTGTGTCGCAAGGGGTAGGCATGTTCAACGGATATGGCGGACTGTTCTTTTTCCTGGTCGTGGTCCTCGTCGTGCTGGTGTCGTTGTTCCGCACTGTGGAGCAGGCAACCGTCGCCGTAATCACAGTGTTCGGCAAGTACCATCGGATCATGCGCGAGGGCCTCAACATCAAGTGGCCCTGGGAAAAGGTGGCGTACCGGCTGTCACTGCAGAACCGGGCGCTGCAGCTGGAATTCCAGGCCATCACGCAGGATCAGGCGAACGTCAAATTTGCCACGATGGTGCTGTATGCGGTGGCGGCTGCCGAAGAAGAAGCCATCAAGAAGGCGGTGTTCAGTTTCGCGTCGGGCCGGGAGTTCCAACTCGCTTTGCAGCGCACGATTGACGGCTCGATCCGGCAATTTGTCGCCACTACGAAGCAATCTGACATTCTGGGCATGCGTGCGGAAATCGTTGAGCACACCAAGCGCAACCTGGACGAGGTGGTGCTCGCCTGGGGCTACGTGGTCCGCGACATCCAGATCACGGACATGACGTTCGACAAGGAGATCATTGATTCGATGGCGCGGGTGGTGTCGTCGAAGAATCTGTTGGCGGCGGCCTCGAATGAAGGTGCAGCGCTGTTGGTCAAGCGCACGAAGGATGCCGAAGCGGAAGCGGCTTATAAAACGATCGGCGCTGAAGCCGACAAGAAGGCGTCGGCACTGCGCGGCGAAGGACTGGCGCTGTTTCGCAAGAATATCGCCGAGGGTATGCGGGAAGCCGCGGAGAAGCTGCACAGCTCCGGCGTCAATGCGGAGTTCCTGTTGTTCCTCGAGTACACGGATGCCTTGAAGTACGTGGCTGAGCATTCACAAGGAAAAGTGATTTTCATGGATAGCGGGGCCGCGGCGGCCGCCCGGGTTGTGCAGGGAATCGCCGGCCTGGGTGTCGGCCTCGATGGCGATGCCGTTCCCCCGATGACCCGCGGGCGGTGAGTCGCCGAGCGCCAGCTTGGCGCCGATCCATGATTTTGGATCAACTCAAAATGTGATCCAGCGCACGGTTGCCCACGCCAGACACCGGTAACCCCGGAGGCAGATGTTAACTTTCACATCTTGTTTTCCGGGGGAATCGAGGCATGAGCGCAAGCTTCTGGTGGGTCAACCATTCGCACACATTTCGCCCCGAAATCGAGGGCTCATATCTGTGGTTCGCGAGCAAGACTCACAAAAGCAAGGCGCGCAGCGAGTCCGAAAAGAACACCCAGAAGCTGCTGCCCGGCGACGTCATTTTCTCATTCGCACAGGGTGAGGTTGGCGCCATCGGTGTGGTCCTCGGGGCGGCCCGTGAGGCCGCGAAGCCGGTGGAATTCGAGTCCATTGCCGAGCATGCAGACGCTCAAAACGGCTGGATCGTACCCGTCCGTTTCACGGCGCTCACTACCACGTTGCGGACCGAGGAGCACATGAGCGATTTGGCTCCCGTCCTGCCGCGCAAGCATTCGCCGATTCTCGCGAGTGGAGCCAGCAACCAACACATGCTGCTCGCGGCCGTACCACCCTTGATGGCGACGACGCTCAGTGGCCTGCTGGATGGGCAGGTCGAGCGCATTGTCGGAACGATCATCGAGAAAGTCGGCCGCAGCCTCATCGAGGATGTTGCTGAGGCTGCGATCCAACAACGAACCGATATCGGCCCGCCACAGAAGTCGGATCTGTTGAAGGCACGTTACGGTCAGGGTGTCTACCGCTCCAATGTGGAGCTGAGCGAGCACTCGTGCCGAATCTCAGGGGTGCTCGACCGGCGTCATCTCTGGGCGAGGCACATCAAGCCCTGGTGCGAATGTGACGACGCCGAAAAGTTGAATGGCTCAAATGGTCTGCTGATGTCGCCCCATATCGCCCATCTCTTCGAACGTGGATACATCTCGTTTTCGGATGAAGGCGATCTGTTGGTATCGCAGGGCCTGAATCCCGTCGTCCTGGACAACTGGCACATTCCGCTGCCGCTCAACGTCGGTGAATTCCGCCCGGAGCAGTGTTACTACCTGGATTGGCACCGACGCGAAGTGTTCGAGCAGCACGGTGCTGGCAGACGACAAAAGCCGCCTGATGATTTCGAGGCAGTACCCATCGTGCTGGTGCCGGAGCCGACGATCGTCCAGCCGGTCTAGCGCAGGCGGCCGGAGCGCACGAGACCGCCCGCGACCGCGACGGGCCCCTGGACTTCGGTACATCTTGCGAAACTCCGCGATGACCATCACCCCCCGACTGTTGCTCGACACCTCCATTGCCCAGCTTCAGACGCTGGCATCGTTTCTCGCCGAAGAGATGGGCGAGTATCGGCAGCGGACGGTCGTTGCCACGCCTGAAGCCCGTGCTTGCAGGGAAATCCTGCTGACCATCAGCGTGCTCATCCCAAAGCTACAGGCGGCTCGCTACGTCGTTACGGACGACAGTGCGGCGAGGCTTGGCAGGTGCGTCGACTGCGAGGAAGGCTAGTGCCCCGCAGCGGCGAGCAGGGGGCTGGCGGCGCATGACTTCAACATGCGCGGAGCGATAGACGTAATTGCGCAGGGACGCTACGTCCCGCCAGGCCGACATGTTCACCAACGTCTCTTCTCCCAGAGGGCGAAGTGAGGTCGCGTCGCCCTCGGTGGTTTGAAGCCGCCAGACAAAGCCAGCGGAGGTGTCGGCCACCGCATTGATTCGATCGAGACTGGAAACGAAATCGGCCAGAAGAGGTGAGTCCAGTGGCTCCCTCATTTTTGCAATGTTCAACTGAGCCAACTCGAAACGTGACATGCCTGTCTCCTTAACTCACGCCGCTGCATTGCGGTGGGCGAAAGCCAAGACTATTTTCGGCGCGGCACGAAGTCCAGCTGAAGCGGCAGCCTCATGCCGCTCGGCCATGTTGGCCGACAGAGGGTGCAGTGAAGTCGAGGAGACCGAACTGTTTGCCGCTGAACGCAAGTCACAAAACTGAATCAAGCCTGCATCATCGCGGCCCGTAGTAGTAACGGGGGCCGTAGTATCCAGGGTGCACGACTACTACGGGAGCCGCTACGTAAGCGCGTGGCCGGGGGCCGTAGGGAGCTACCACGCACCCGCTGAGGGTCGCGCCAAAGGCCAATAGGATCAATATCTTAGAGATGGTTCGCATAATCGGCTACTCCGCGTGTTCGTGCTCATTGAAACGCGCGAGTGTCGAATCGGCTGACGTGTTTGAAACGGCACTCAGGGTTTCCATGAGTGCGCTGCACACGCCTTTCGCAGGGGCGGTCTGCTCAAGGGAATGGCCATTTTGCCGCTATACAGCGGTGGTCGCTTGTTTGATGACGTGGCAAAGTACCGCGCGATTCGTGTCGCGGCAGCGGGGGGCTATCGGTGACAGCGATTCTGCTGAGATATCCGAGTGAACGAAATGCGCTATCCGGAGAGTAAAGACCGCAGCACCGAGATCCTGCGTCTCGCGTTGCCGCTCATGGCACGCCAGTTGGCTGCATTCCATCCGTTGAGTTATGCGCTGTGGTATGAGCACTGCGCCGGGATGAACCCCGATCTGAGTCGCGTGCTCGATTCGCGCCTCACCGCCAACACCGCGTTGACTGAAGCCGATGTATGGCGCCTCTATGCGCAACACATCGCTGCGCGTGACATGGAGGCCTTTGAGCGGTTGCAGCTCCAACTGCGAAACCTCCTCGAAGATACGGCCCAAAGCACGGCAACGGCCAGCGATCAGGCGGCCCAGTTCGGACATTCGCTCCAGGGTCATGCCAAGGTGCTGGCGGCTCCCCAGGATCCCGAAAGACTCCGCGAGATTGTGGCGGACATGCTCGTGGGCACACAGAAGATGCAGCACGTCACATCGGATTTGTCCGCGAAGCTGCAAGCGCGGACGAGCGAGGTCAATGCGCTCACTGAAAGCCTGCGTCGCGCGCAGAGTGAGGCGCTCCTGGACTCTCTCACTGGTTTGAAGAACCGCCGGGGTCTGGAACGTGCAGTGGAAGATTTGCTTCGCGAGCCGCCGGGGTTGCTCGGAACTGCGCTGTTGCTCGCCGATATAGATCACTTCAAGGTCGTGAACGATACATACGGGCACGTGTTGGGCGATAAGGTCATTCGAGCCGTCGCCCACGTGCTGCGGTCCAGCATTAAGGGTCGTGATGTCGCTGCCCGGCTGGGCGGCGAGGAGTTCGCGATTCTGTTGCCGCAGACGTCGTTGACGGGTGCGGCTGCGGTCGCGGAGCAGATCAGGGGGACGGTTGCTCAGGGGCGCATTTGCCGTCCTGACGGTAACGAGTCCATTGGTCAGGTAACGCTGTCTGTGGGCGTTGCTGTTGCCAAACCTGGAGACACGCTGGAAGCGCTGCTAGAGCGCGCAGACGCTGCGATGTACGCGGCGAAGCGTGCGGGCCGCAATCGTATTAGCCTTGCTACCGACACGGTAGCGTCGGCCACCGCCGCGTTTCATAGCTAGCGTCCCGCGGGCGACGCCGTCGCTCGATCATTGCCGCGGCGATCAACGCCGCGACCCGCGCGATGCCGCCTAGATCATCCCGCCGTTGATCGAAATCACCTGAGCCGTCACATACCCGGCTTCGTTCGACGCCAAGTAAGAAACCAGGCCGGCCACTTCCTCGGGCAATCCCGCCCGCTTCATCGGCACCATTCGCGCAATCGTTTCGTCGTCGAAGGCGCCCTTGCTCATCGGGGTTGTAATGATCCCCGGTGCAATAGCGTTAACCGTGATCCCGCGGCTTGCGACTTCGAGTGCCAGCGATTTGGTCGCTGCGTTCAATGCACCTTTGGCAGCCGCGTAGTTGACCTGCCCACGATTGCCCGTAAGGGCAGTGATTGAAGAGGTGTTGATGATCCGACCCCAGCGAGTTCGGATCATCGGCATCATCAGCGGTTGAGTCACGTTGAAGAATCCGTCAACCGAGGTGTTGATCACCCGATGCCATTGGTCCGAGGTCATTCCCGGGAACACTGCGTCGTCGTGAATCCCTGCGTTGTTCACGAGAATCTGAATGGGGCCGTCGTTGAGGACGGCTTCCAATGCTGCTCGGGCGGCGTCGGCATCGGTAACATCGAAACTGATGGTTTGGGCTTGCCCACCGGCAGCGGCGATTTCGTTGACAACCGCAGAAGCAACTTCAACGCCGCGATTGGCGTGAACGTAGACATGGTGTCCGTCGCGCGCCAGGCGCTTGCAGATGGCGGCCCCAATTCCGCCGCTGCCGCCTGTTACGAGCGCTCGCTTGTTGGTTGACGCGCTCACCCAGCCTCCCGACTTTGAACAGTCGCCACGTCCGGTGCGGTTTCGACGGCAGGGGTGACGGTGGCTGCCGAGCGCTCGGGCGTCCCCGCAACCACATTAAACGCAATCGCAGCCCGTCCCGTCAGCAGCACTACATCATCCGCCGATACAGAAAATTCGTACAAAGCGGTCCTTTCATCTCCCGCAACTCGTTGCACAGCAGTCACCAGATCAGCCTCGAAAACATCGAGGCGATCAATGTTCAACCGAACACCTCGCACACTAGCGAGGAATCCAGCTGGCGCGACGCCACCCTCGGCGGACGCGACGAGCGCGCCGTGAACCGCCATAGTCTGCGCCGCGTATTCAATACCGCAGGCGGAACCGAGTCGTTCGTGTGCGCGCAAGGGGTTGTCCAGGGAGCGGTGGGTTGAGGTGCGACACTGGGCCTGCGTCAGGTCCCAGGTGAGCACCTCGTCGAGCAGGCACATCCCTTCCTTATGCGGAATGTGCTCTTCTATCCAGCGCCGATCTAAGCGCATGTCTCAACCTCCACTGCGAGACTCCGTCCGTCGAGATACTCGATGTTGACGACACCGTTTTTTCGAACAGCAAGTAGATGCAACAAGGGAAGGCTGCGCGCGGCCGGAATCGATGCGCGTAGGGATTCCAGGTCCGTGTTGCTCATGCGATCAGCCGGCGAATCACCCAGCTGCACAGTCAATCGAGCAATTGATCCAACGCCCGCATGTGGTGCTGGCGATGCGCCATCGTGCGATCCAACGGACCCGCCGGCCCCTGCTTGCGCAGGCGGCGCGGCGGACACCGGTGCCAGCACAAACGCCACACCAAACGGCCCCGGAATAGGCCGCTTCGCATACAACGGCTGTGGATACGGCGAGTCGTAAGCCACCAGCAAAACACGTGTTTGATCCACAGCCACCTGCGTAACAGCTTCCAGCAATCCGGCGGCGAAGCTCCAATCGAACGCGCACAACGCATTCGATGCCGCCTTGGACCGGGTCGCGATACTCCAATAGCCGGCGGCCGCATTGTGAACCGAGTTATGGAATCGTGTTGGCGAAATCATTCGCTCATCGTGCGAAAGCGCCTGGCAGATCTCGTGGCAGTTTTCACCGTCCCCACCCGAGGACGCGAAAACCGCCGGCAAAGCGTCAGGCTCCACGCCCGCTTTTGAGATCGCCTGCAGACCCACGCCCAATGCCAGCTTTACCACCAGTCCTATTCGCCGGCGTTCTGCGGGCGGCAGGCCGTCGGGAATGGGCACCACGGTGGGTTGTCGGATGTACGGCGATCGACACTCCAGCAGGGCGACGGAACCCGTCCAGCCATCCAGACCAGGCCCCAGAAGACCGATTCCTTCAATGTGCGCAGCGAGTTTGACCATCGAAAAGCTGCCTCAGCCGGCGCGTCCGAGGAGGAGGCTGCAATTTGTGCCGCCGAATCCGAACGAGTTGCTCAGCACGCGGGAGATACGGCCCGGGCGATTCTCAACCAGATACTGAATACCCAACGCCGGATCGAGGCTACGGGTGTTGATACCCGCTGGTGCGAATTCATGCTGCAATGCGAGACTGCAGATAACAGCCTCCAGAGCCCCCGCAGCGCCGAGTGCGTGGCCCGTCGCACCTTTCGTCGAACTGCCGCCAACTGACGAGCCGAACACAGAGGCAACGGCACGGCTTTCCGAACTGTCGTTGCTGAGCGTGCCGGTACCGTGCAGGTTGATGTAGTCGATATCACCGGGTTCGAGGCCCGCAAAGTCCAGCGCGGCCAGCATGGCTGCTCGCGCGCCGAGACCTTCCGGGTGAGGTGACGACATGTGATAAGCGTCGCTGGACTCTCCAACTCCAAGCAGCATCACGGCATCGGAATCCAGCGAGTTCGGCACGCGCTCCAAAAGGGCGAACGCGGCGGCTTCGCTGATGGAAATACCGTCACGTCCGGAGTCAAACGGCTTGCAGGGACCGTTGGAAGTCAGCTGCAAAGCGTGAAAACCATACAACGTCGTGAGACACAGCGAGTCGACACCACCCACGACCGCAGCGTCGATCAGATCCGCATCCATCATCCGTCTGGCGGACCCGAATACCTTGGCACTCGACGAACACGCCGAACAAATCACAACGGCTGGACCGTCGAGACCCAGCGCCTGTCGGACGAAGTCGGCGACGGAGAATGAATTCTGGGTACCGCCGTAGTCGAAGTCAGCCGGCAGTGCATCCGTTGCCGGATCGCGACGCCGATACGCCAGCTCTGTTTGGAGAATTCCCGAGGTGCTCGTGCCCAAAAAGACCCCGATACGGCGGCGTCCCCAACGGCCGACGCTTTGTGCGACAGAATCGGTAAAACCGTCCTGTCTGAGTGCCAATTGCGCCAGTCGGTTATTTCGGCAATCGAAGCGACCGAGCGTCTGCGTAAGCCGTTCGTCGTCGACGTCGCTCACTTCCCCAGTCCAGGTGTCGATCTGTGCTCGTTCAAATGCGCAGGGAGCAAGGCCGCCGCGCTTTGCGCGCAGGGCATCCAAGGTTGCGAGCCGGCCGTGACCGACGCAGCTCGTCGCCGTGTAATCCTTCAAAAGCAGTTGAGTCATTGAATGATCAGTGAGTCAGTCAGGGGTCGCGGTTGGCGCGCTTTTTTACGGGACCGGGCAATCAACATGATGTTCGCAAAGGGTGTGCCTGCACTCATCGGCATGGCTTCACACTGAAATCCCCCGGCGGCGAGCACGTCCTGCCATTCACGGGCAGACCTGCAGTACACCTTTGGCGTTCTGTGGTGATGAGTCAGAAGTACGGTCTGATCGATGTACTTGCCGAGAGTGAATCTGAGACCGCTGCCGGCATCCCCGACGCGCAGCAGCAGTATTCCCCCGGAAGACAACGCCGCGCGAGCCCGATCCAGGACCCGTACCTGAGATGGATAGTCGAGGTAGTGGAGTACATCAAGGATGACGATGGCGTCTACGGTGCCAAAGTCGGCCTTGGTGATGTCGCCGACCTCAAATTCCGCTCGGCTGCCCAGGGCGCTGCGTGCTCGCTCGACGTCCTGGCGCCTCAATTCGATGCCCCTGAAGGACGTCGGCCGCGGCGGGGTGAGCCATTCAGCGGGCCAAAGATGCGGTCGCTCGTCATTATTGCGACGGGCCGCAACCAGCCACGCCGCCAGTAACCCCTGGCCACAGCCGAGATCCAGAATCCGTTCCGATCCGACCAATAACCCCTCACGGAGAATCCCCGTAAACGCCGGGTCCCCACGCAACTTCCCGCGAGCCCTGAAGTACCCAAACAAATCCACCGCCCGGTACGGGGCGCTGGCCGCATCAATCAGAGCCGCAGTAGTGGCACAGGCCTTCATGTGAGTGCTGCGCGCAATGTGATGGGAGTGAGCTTGGCAGCGGACACGGCCTGCAACACTCGCGGGAGAACCTCGAGAATGACGGGAGTCCCCGCCGGTGTATGTGCGGCGTGGCCGTCATGAAGTAACAGTATGTCTCCGCCCCTCAATCCCTGAGTCAATCGCTCGAACACGATGGACGGGTCGGGGTTGACGGTGTCAAAGCCTCTTCGCGTCCAACTTGCGAGGCGCAGCCCGAGGCGGGCCAGCACAGGGTCGAGGAAGGGGCTGCGAAGTCCGGCCGGGGCGCGAAAGAATCGGGGCCGCTCGCCTGTGACGGCCTCGATTGTGTCCTGCGCGCGCGCAATTTCGGCCGTAATTGCGCCAGGACCCAACACCGAGAAGCGGTGCAGGTGATGCTGACTGTGATTCTCAATCGAGTGCCCGCGGCTCACAATCTCGCGCGCGAGACTCGAATGTTGCTCCACGAGCTCGCCAATGCAGAAGAAGGTGGCCTTGGCGCAGTGTTGATCCAGCAGGTCGAGCACCTTGGGTGTTACAGCAGGATCCGGCCCGTCATCGATGGTGATTGCCACCGATCCGTTGGCCGCGGCAGCGATTGGCAGATGCGTCCAGTTAGGTCCCAACAGCTTGCTTCTCGGCCAGAGGCCGGCTGCGGTCAGTATGAGGTGATCGACAACAACTGCGCCCAACACCCAGGGCCAAAGGTGTGGACGGGCAAGCACTACGATTGCGGCACCTGCATGGAGTGCCAACGATGCCTGAATCGCCAAGGTGGGCTGCCAGCGATTAGCCATTTGAAGCGGCAGCGCCGGGCTCCAGGTTCGTGTCACGTTGGACAAACTGACTATCGAGGAAGCTCGACCACAGTTGCGACCACACCGGCCATTCGTGGCCGCCCGCGACCACTTGCACAGCTTGCGGATCGAGCGCCGCAGCCATCATGCGATGACTGTCGGCAAAGCGATCCTCGCGGCCGTATCCCAACCGAATCGTGACCGGCTGGCTGGCCCGGGACTTGATGAAACGCCAGACGCGACGTTCATCATCATCGGGCCCCAACTCTCCGGGTTGCCATGCGGCGACGCCAGCCGCGCGCTCGATCTCACCCGTGATCATGTGGTTGCCCAGATAGGGCGCCAGCAGACACAGCCCGTCAATCTCCGAGGTGTAGCGCTCAGCAAATGCGAGTCCGATAAAGCCGCCAAGGGAGATCCCGCAGATCCATATCGAACGACAACCCAATGCCCGGGCAGGCAGCACCAGCTCGTGCCGCACGCGGCGCAGAATGGTTCTGTCAGTCAGATGTTGGAGGTTGACATCCGCGAAGACGAGGTCGAGCGGCAACTCCCGTTCGCGGACTGCACTCACGAAGCCTGCCCGGATGAAGTCATCCGGTCCCGTGTAAGCGGCTGGCAGGAACAACACCCGTGTGCTTGCAGTTACATCAGCCTGGGCGGGTTCAACTAGCGTGCGCATACGCTCAGGCTGCCACCGGTGTTGATTCACGCGGGCCACTGCCCGCGAGCAAAGCCGAGAACACGAGTGCCAGAAACGCGCCGGGGGCCACAGTTGATCCCAACGCGCTGAGTACTGGTACCGATGAGAATCCCAATACGCCGAAGCCGAGAACGGTTGCCGCATTGGCGATGACCAGGGAAGCCAGAGTGAGTGGCGCCGAGCCTGCGTGTGGATCATTTGAGCGGCGGTCGAAGAAGAGGGCGTAGTTGGATCCGACGGCGACAATCAACAGCATGCCGATCAGGTGCAGAATCGTCAGCTGCTGCCCCAGCAACACCAGGCCGGCAGTGACCGTCAGTACCGCCAGCACGAGCGGTGTTACAACGCGTGCAGTTCGGGCGGGGGAGCGCAGGAAGATCACCAGCAACACGACGATGCCGGCGAAGCCCGCCAGCGAAAGCCGGAGAGCTTCCGACAAATAGCTCGAATAGAGCCTGTCGACTTCACCTTTCACGTCCAGAACCACGGCCTCCACACCTTCCCCGAGAGCAAGCTTCGAGATACCAGAATGCACACGGCCAATATCGATGGAAACAGTATCGATGGCAACCGTCGTTGGTACACGCAATGGCAGTAGCGCACTCCACCGCGTCCCATCGCTCAGGAGCAGTGCATCGACACCTGTGGCCAGGGAAGTCCCCTCCAGCTGTTTACGCGTCAAAAGGGGCTGGTTGCGGGCCGCCTCGACGTCATGCAGGAATGGGTCGAGGCGGTCGACCTGGAGGGGTAGACCGTCCAACGCCGTGATCAGGTTGCTCTTCAGCTCGGTGTCCGGCGGCAGACTCCCCTGGCGCGCGCGTTGGGCCTCCAGGCTGGGGAGATAGCGGGCGGGGCTCTCGAAGCCGGAAATCACCTTTTGCTCGACGAGTGCGTCCAGCGCGGGATCAACCGTTTCTGCCGCGTGCAGCACAGCTTCCTGGCTCGGTCCGGAGACGACTACCAGGTAGCTGACATCGGGCGCACCGATGTCGGAGCGCAGCATGGCATCCAGCGCTTGATCGGACTTGGACACCGGACTCAGTGCCGATAGTTCGTGGTTCCAGACGGGTCCTCGATGCGTATACAGGACGACTGCAGCGAGGACGGGAATGACTAGTAGCAATGCGCGGGGAGTTTTCACACGCTGAAGGCCCGCGGCGACGGCAGTTCCCAGAGGCGTGACGTCACCAATATTCAATATGGGCGGCATCAGATTGGGGAGGACGTACCGGGTCACAAGGGCCGCGGCTACGAGGCCGCTGATGGAAAACAGGCCGAGTTGCGCCAGGCCCGGAAAGCCTGATGGCAGCAGGGACATGAAACCCACTATGGAGGTCAGGACGCCCAGCCGGATGGTGGACCAGAGGGCGGAGGTGCGTTGTTGTGATTGGATGAAGAGATAGATGGAGTAGTCCACGGATTCGCCGATCAACGTGACCCCGAAGCCGAGGGTGATTCCGTGCACGGACCCGAACCCAAGAGCCACCGCGGCGATGCCGGCGAGGGCACCCGACGCGACCGGAATGAGTCCCAGAACGAGGGCGCGAAATGAGCGGTAAACCCATAGCAACATCAGCGTGATGAGCATCGTGCTCACGATGGACAGCCGCGTGACCTGCTGTTTGATGGTGGCGCGGGCAGCCACCGAAAACACTCCAGGGCCGCTCATTTCGAGCGTCGCAGGTGCTCGTCCCGCGGCCCCGCCACCGCCCGCCTCAACCTCAGCAACAGCGGCCGAAAACGCCCCCCGCACCGCCGCAACAGCCCCTTCCTGCCCATCCGTATCAGACCCCGCAGCGCGGGTCTGCACCACCAACAACGCCCGTTTCCCATCCCGTGAAGTCCACACCCCGTCAACAGACGGCGGCTGCCGCTCACTTCCCAGCTGATCGATGATCTGCAGCATCTCCCCCGTGGGATCCCGCGGAAGCAGCGACTTGGCCAGCATCCCCATCGGGGACGCGAGCAAATCCAGCGTCTCTTGGACCGCGTCCCGCAGTCCGTTCGGCGTGAACCGATCAGCCGAGACCGCCTCGCTCAAAAGGTACCGGTGGTTGAACAACAACTCCCGGTCCCGATCCAGCCCGACCGGCTCGCCATTGGTGACAGCCACAAACTGCGGGTCCGCGCGCAAACGCCGTCCCATGGCCAACGAGATTCGCGCCCGCTCGGCCGAGTCAGCTCCTTCGACACCGATCAGGATCGAGCGCGACGCGATCCCTTCGCGAAGCTGATCCACCAACAATCGTTGTGTCGCGGTAGGACTGCGGGGGAGAAACGCCGAAAGATCCGTCGTGTAGTGAGCAAACACCACAACAACAGTGGCGGCGAAAACGAAGGCCGCCCAGACCGCCGTCGCCACCCGCCCCGTGCGTGTCATTGGAGCTGTCTCGGGGCGGAAGCGACCCCGCCGGCGCGAGTCGAAGCGCGATGCGCAGTCAAGGCGCGACGTCGGCGCCGATCGTCAGTAGCGAGCGATCGCCGTCCGCCTCATGTATCTCAACCGTGTGGATGAGATCCTTCTCACCCTCGATATGGATTTGCGCCACCGTCCTGGCCAGCTTGGAATCCAAGGGTACGAGCCCCAGCGTCCAGTGCTCGAAGCTGCCCGTGAAGTCGACCTTGAATACGCGCTCGAGCGAAGCCCGATCACCGGCCAACGTGGCGCGGATACTTTCAATGAACGGAACCACCTGCGGGTACTGCTTCAGATCCAACACGTAGTGATGTTTGCCACGCTGCGCCGAAACGACGCCACCCTCCAGCACCAGATCTTCGGGCTTGGGCTCGATCGTGCGCTTCTCCAGCCGGTCCGGTGCGTCGTACAGCAGCTCGCCCGAGGACTCAACGGGCCGGTCCAACATCGCGATGAACTTCTTCTCCGTGAAGCTCACGTGCCCAGTTTTCCGTTGGGCGAGGGCGCCCATGACGCGGTCCAGATCCGACCCGGCAGCATCCGCCGCAATGGGCGCCGAGGCCAACACCAATGCCAGCGCGCCAGCCAACACGACGCCCACCCGTCGCGCCGGGGAACCAGCGAGGGACCTACTCATCCCCAGCTCGCCAAAAATCAAAAAAATTGAACCAGTTGTACGGATCGCTGCGGACATGCTTCTCCAGCAACGCCGCATACCGCTCGATAGCCGCCTGCACAGCCGCTTCCCGTTGCCGCGGCTCCACAGTCGAAAAGTCCGCCAGCGACTCGAACGCAACGTGATACCGATTCCCGCCGCGATACAACCCGATCATGAAAATCACCGGGCGCCGCATGATCGCTGCAGCCCGCATCGCCCCCACCGGGAAGCGGGCTGGCTGCCCCAGAAAGTTGACCCGCACACTGGCCTCATTCCCGAGCGTGCGATCCCCCAACACCCCCACGAAAGTGCCCCGATCCAGGGACTCCTGGATCTTCAACATGGCATCGATGTGTCCCAGCGCAATGACATCCGGCCTGGCCACCGGGTTGATCGCCGCCAGCATGGCATTGACCATGCGCGCATTGTCCTCATACATGGCCATCGCAACCCGCAGCCCGGGCTGCCGCCGCCCCACCGTGCGGATGATCTCGAAGCTTCCAACATGCGAGCCCATCAGGAACGCACCCTGACCGGCTTCGAGCGCGGCGCGCACCGGCGGCTCCCCGTCAACCGAAATATCAAACAGGTCGAACCGCTCTTTCAACAGATACACACGATCGTGAATCGTCGTGGCAAACGTGAGCACGTGTCGATAGCGATCAGCCGCGGTCGGCTCGCGTCCCAGAGCTCGGCGCAAGTACGCCCGCGCATGACGGCGCGCAGTCGGCGCAAACGTGAAGAAATAAGCAGCGATCAAATGCAGAAAAATCCGGCCACCCGCGCGCCCGAGTCTCAGGGACAGGAACGTCATGATCCGCAGCGTCGTCATGCTGCCACGCTCGCGATGAGTCACCCACTCAGCCGCGCTCTTTCGCGACCGAGCCGCCTCGCCGGCGGGCCGGGCGACTTCGTCAGCCTTGCTGGCCACGGGTTTTTTCCATCGGTCTGGCCGTTTGCGAAGGCACGAGAAGCCCGTTGGCAACGGGTCGGTCGGCAGTGCGAATGGCAAAGCGGACTGAGCCGTTCGGCAGCGTCTCATGTTGGAGAGTCAGTGCCTCTCCAGGCCGGACCGCGCTTTGAAACTTTGCGCTGTTGATCTCCCAGTATCCCGACGGCCCCTTGCCGGCCTTTTCGAGTGCATGGAGCGTCGCATCCAACAGGACGACACCCGGCAACACAGGTGTTCCAGGGAAGTGCCCGGAAAAGGCCGGGTGATCAGCCGCAATCGGCAGCGCCGTGATGATCATGTGCGTTTCATCGCAGCTGCAGCGAGGGAACGCAAGGAATCGTGTGGCAGTTTGCCGGTATCGTTGCGCGGCAGCGAGTCCACGAACAACAGTGGCCGCGGCATGAATACAGCGTCAATCCGCCGACGCAATTGCTCCGTCAGGCCGGTTGCGTCCAAACCAGGCGCCACCACGACAGCGGCAACACGGGTCACCCCCGTCGAAGAGCCCTCGTCAGGCTCCCGGATAAAAAACGCGCCATCCACCACGCCAGGAACGGCATTCAACTGGTGATTCAAATACGACAGCGAGCTGCGCTTGCCGGCAATGTTGACCAGGTCCGACAGCCGTCCGTGGAGCAGAAACCGGTCAGCCGCGGTCACCTCGAGCACATCACACATGGGAGTGGGCTGCTCCACGTGGCCGCCCTCGGCCCAGGTTTCCTCTGCCTCGGTCAGCAGCCGCACGCCATCGAACAGCTGCCACTCAACCGTCTCGGCCGTGCGCCGGCTGGCAATCTGCCCGGTTTCAGTCGATCCATAGATTTCCAACAGCCGGGTTGCAAACCGCTGCTCAACCTCCCGCGCCAGGTTCTGAGAGAGCGGGGCGGTGGCCGACAACACCAGGTCGGTTGCCGGCAGATCAACGTCAGCTCCGAGCAGAGTGCGCAGATGAACCGGTGTCGACACCAGCATGCGAGGCTCCGGAACCGAGTCCAGCTCACTACACACATCGGCCGGATAAAACGGCCTGCCGGCACTGAACGCATTGCCGCTCTGCAGGGCCACGAGCACCGTCGACTCAAACCCGTACATGTGCTGCGGCGGAACAGTCCCAACGAGCGCATGGGATCGCCCATCCAACAGTCCGAGCCGCTGCGCTTCAAACCGGACACAATTGACGAGCCGGCCCCAGGTCTTGCGGTACGGTAGCGGCGTTCCCGTCGATCCCGAAGTAAACACATACGCGGCCAACCGGTCCTGCTCAATCTCGATTTGCTGCCAAGGAACCGTCTCCCCGGGCACCAGCTCAGGAAAGCGCACGCGCGGCAGATCGATCTGACACCGCGCATCGTCCGTTAAACAAAACACGTCCGGCGCGAACTCGGTGAGCTGCCGAATGACCTCCGGGGTATGTGTGGAGGGCAACAGGCTGACCTTGTTCGCAACCAGGCTGGCCGCAAACGCAACGGTGAACCGATACCGGTCGTTGCAGGCGTTGAGCACGTGCTTGCGCTCCGGCAAAGCCGCCGCAACCCGCAGCACGTCCGCGAGAAAATTCCGGGCGGATGAGGGAGCTCCCGCGCGGTAAGCAACCACCGCATCGGCAGAGCTGTGCGTTATCAGCGGAAGAGTGGCCAGGACGCTACTTAGTCCTGTGTGCCGCGATGTAGTCCGCCAGGTACGCCAGGGAGCGGAATATTTGCTCGTTCTCTTCGCTGTCGGCACGGAGCTGAATGCCATATTGCTTGGAGACGACCAGTGCGATCTCGAGGATGTCTATGGAATCCAGGCCGAGACCTTCACCGTAGAGGGGCGCCTGTACATCAATGTCAGCGGCGGCCACATCCAGATTGAGGGCGGCGACAATGAGGCCGGCAACTTCCTGCTGCAGAGCTACGTTGTCAGCCGGCGGCGCCGGTTGTCGGAGAGGCGACGCTTTGTCGGACATATACCCTGGAAATTCGCTGAACGGCCGCAGCCGTCATGATACATGGGGTTAGCTGGAGCGCAAACCAGACTCCCCCTGGGAGCCTGTGTGACTCATGTTCGCCTGCTGCGGCCGGCCCGCAGCGGCATCTTTGGGCGATCCTTTCGCTTACATAGTATCGACTATGTGTGCGAAACGATCGCCCAAAGATGCTCGCTGGGGGCCGCCCTCGCGACGGCGCCCATGAGTCACACAGGCTCCGCTCGTCACAGCCCGCTCACTGCGGCCTGCGGGTCGAGCGGCGTACCATCAGGAAGGGTAAACGGATGATGAACGCGGTGAAAAGCCTGAGGTGCATCGACGTCAGCAGCACGTTGTCCCGCAGGTAGTTGAAGTGTGATACGCCGCCTTCGTCAGGCCGGAAATACCGCACTTTGGCGGGCAAATTGATGGCTTCGACACCGCTCCAGCTCAACCGGACGACGATTTCCACGTCGAAGTCGAACCGCCGCATCCAGAAGTGGCTTTCCATGATGCGAACGAGCGGGGCAGCAGGGTAGACCCGGAAGCCGAACAGTGAGTCCTGGATGCCTGCGTCGAAGGTTTCGACGTTTGCCCAGTAGTTCGAGATCCGACGGCCCTTCACCCGCACGCTGGGCGCGCTGCAGTCGAATATGGGCACACCGAGCACCATGCTCGTCGGATTCGCCGCGGAGACAGCCATGAAGTCACGAATGCGGTCCGGAGGATGTTGTCCGTCTGAATCCATGGTCAGTACGTGCGTGAAGCCCTCACTCAAGGCCTCCACTGTGCCGTCCAGTACCGCCGAGCCCTTCCCGCCGTTTTTAGACCGAATCAAAACACGTAGGCCGGGATCGTCCTTGGCCATGACCTGCAGGGCCTCAGCGGTGCCGTCATTGCTGCCGTCCACCACTACCCAGACAGGGTTCCACTGCTCGCGGGCACCTTGGACGGTTTCGAAGACCTTGCGTCCGGGGTTGTAGCTGGGGATTAGAACTAAATGGGTCGCCGACCGTTCGGGGCTCGGCGCTAAAGGTGAGCTCATGTCCCGTCATCTTCCCGATGACTGGCTGGACGACTCGCTGTAGGTGCCCAGTTGTGTGCTGTTGTCCTCGCTGCTCAACCATTCCGATTGCGGTGCGCCGTCCAACTGCAGCGTGAATTCGCGCTCCAGAGCGGTCATGAAGCTGTTGACGTCCGCAGGCGGGTCGAACCGCCGTCCCAGTCGGACCCGGTACGTAATGGGCAGGTTAGGACGCCGGAACAGTGGCCAGCCCTTGCGCAAGTATGGAGAGTCCGTCTCGATGATGGCCACCTGCACCGGCACACCGGCATGCTTAGCGATGATGCCAATGCTCGCCTTGAGCGGATTGAGGGGGTCGCGCGTACTGCGTGTCCCTTCGGGGAAAAATAACAGTACGCCTCCCTCACGCAGGTCCGCTACCGCGTCCTTGATCATCTGGCGGGGCTGATCGCTGGGGATGTATCGCGCCAGGCGCGAGCCGGCGCCGAGAAACACATTGCCCATCAGCTCCGCCTTCATCACGCACGCGATGTTCGGATGCCGAGTCAATATGAGGAGTGCATCGATCAGTGACGGGTGGTTCGGTGCGAGGATCACCGGAGGTCCATTCCGAAGCGAATCAATCGCACTCAAATCGAGTCGGTAGGCACCCGTCATCGTCAGCGCCCATGAGAAGACGCGAAACCCCGCCATGATGCCGAAACGGCCGGCCGCGGTACCCATACGCCGTGGCAACAAGGGGTACATCAACAACGCCCAGACCGAAAAAAGCAGGCAGATGAATCCCAACAGCGTCAGCACAGTGTATGCGACGACGTATTCGTGGATGATCTTGAACGGCTTCATGTTATTCGTCGGTATCGTCTACCAACCGACTGGACTGGTGAATCATCCACGCCATGCCGACGCCCGATGCCCAATAATTGTCGCGCTTCACGAGAGGGCTGTTCTCAAATACCGCGCCCGCGAGCGTGTCATGCCGCACGTATGCCCCAACCCAGAACGAAGGATAGCGTTTCGAAAGCGCGACGAGAAACTCCGCGCCCGAATAGCCTGCGCTGGCCTGGTAAGCGGGCCGCTCAGCTGTCGCGAATTGCGGCGCGACCGTGTAGAAATAATCATGGTAGCGATGATCCGCAAACAGCGGACCCGCAAGAGCCCCGAAATACCAACCGTGGAATCCCGCCACGTCCTTGATATCGATACTGGCAGTCGGTGCAAATACACCCCCAATCGAATGCGGCCGCGCCTGCACCGTAAACACTGCGCGCAGCGGCATCCGGACGTCGAACGCGATCCGCTCATCGGCGGATTTCCACAAGTGCAGGTCGATCGACGGGCCGATCTCCACGGTTGACCGCAGATCCGGCATGCCGGCCCGCGTGGCGTTCCTGCGCACCGGCGTCGTCGCATTCGCACTGATGTTCAGCTCTACCCAGTCCTGCCGGAACAGTTTTCCCCGGATACCCTTCCGATCGGCCTTGAGAAAGTCACCGCGGTAATAAAAGTAAGGCACGGGTAGCACATACACGTGAGTGCTGTCCGCGCCGCGATAATCTCCAAAACTGACGGCCCCCACGCCCAGGCCGAATTCCCAGACGGGGGGCGCCTTCTTGTCGGGCTCAGCCGCTTTGTCGTCAGTTGCGACAGCCTGCACGCTGACCGCTGCGAGCAGCGTGGTTCCCAGTAGCTTCAATCGCAATCGTGTTCCCTTCCAATGGCTTCGATCTCGACGAGCAGGTCCTGCCGGCAAATGTCGGCCTGCAGGTAGACCACCTGGGTTTGGGCACCCAGCGCGGAGTGAAGTTGGGATTGAATCAGCGGCAGATCCGCGCTGTTGCGCACGTAGACCTTGTAGGCCAGGGCCTCCATTCCGAAACGGCGTGCACCGGATACGCGGTTGGCTTCGGCGAGGAGCGCTTCGATGTTGACCAGCGTTTCGCGCGTTTGAGCGGCTACGTCGCCGGCGTGCACCGTCTGGTGGCCAACGATGCTCGCAGTGCCCGAAATGAAAAGAATCGCACCAGAGGCTTCGCGCAGGACACTTGCGCGGGAGAAAGCCGGCTTCGGACCATATTCCGCCGGATATTCATAGGCGCTGACCTGGCGGGGATTTTCGATGGCCGTTGGAGCCTCACGGCTGGCCAGAAAATAGATGACGAGCGGACTGCCGGTCACCGAGCCGAGTGCACACGCTGCCGGAACGTTGCCCGTTACATTGCGCCCGTACGCAGCGAGCGCGTTGCGTCGTGCACTGTTGAATTGCCGGTATCGTTCCAGACCATGTGTGTCGATGTTGATCTGCGGCAGGTAATTCCAGACACGCAGGAGATGGGGATAGGCCAACTCATCGAGCGTCGCAAAGATCTCGCGATAGGCTTCTTCGGTGGCCGCGTGTAGCCCCGACGTACTGCTGTTCTCTCGCTCTGTCTCGGGCACAGAGATGCATCCGAAAAGTACGTCGTCTCCGCGGCGATACTGAACCCTGGACAGTTGTCCCGACTCCACGCGCTGCCGCGTCCGCCACACCTCGCAAATCTCGCCGCTCGACCCAAGGACCGGCGTGCGGATCTCTGCTACGGGGATCTCCTTGGTTGCGAAGGCGGGGGCCTTTGCGGCAAACGCGGGGGCGCCATCGAAAGTCGCAACACCCAATACGCCATCCCACCGTGCCGAGGCTTGTGCGGCAAGTGGAACGTAGTCGACCTGGAGGCCCGCTTCTAAAGTCATCAGCCCGCGGTCGCCCGCTCGGGCTCGGTTGGACGGATGTTCGCCGCGCGTCGCCGCATGGCGAGGAGCGAACGCTTCAAATTCAGAGTCGAGAAGAAGTAGTAGATGCCCTTGAACGCCCGCAAGGACTTCCATATCGGCGTATCGCCGTAGATGTCGCCCGCAAGCAGGCCGAGCATCGCTTCCTTCATGCGGAAGTCGTTACGCGGCGCCATGAACAGATCACGCATGGTGGGATTGGTGATGCGGTAAATGAACCAGGAGTACTCATTCGGGCCATGCCGGACGATGCGATCGAACTCTTTCATCGCCGCCGCGTACTGGTCAGGGTGGCGCAGGCAAGTGTCCAGGGCTTCCGCGCCCGCAACGCCGTTAACCATCGCCATCAATACGCCGGACGAGAACATCGGGTCGATGAACGTAAACGCATCGCCCACGAGAAGGTATCCCGGGCCATACGACTGATCGCACGAGTAAGAGTAGTTCCCGGTGGCCTCCACGTCTGAGACCAGTTCGGCGTTCTTCAATCGTGCAGCCAAGGGCGCGCACATCTCGATCGTATCCATGAAGAAATCGCGTACCGGCTTCTTCCGACTCTTCAAGTAGTAGGGCCAGACGACGGCGCCGATGCTCGTGACTCCATCTGCGAGCGGGATGAACCAGAACCAGCCGTGCTCGAACCAGTAGATGGATATGTTCCCGGCGCGTTTCTCTTCGGGATAACGGTCGGCGTGGCGGAAGTGCCCGAAGAGTGCGGCGCTGTTGTGTTTGCTGTTGCGACGCTTGGTTTCGAGCTGGTTGCCCAGAAAGGTATCGCGACCGGAGGCGTCTATTACATAACGCGCGAGCCACGACCGGGTGGTGCCGTCATCGCACTCGGCCTCCACACGCATACCCTCGGGGCGGCGTTCGACGCTGCGCACCCGACAGCCCTCGAAGACCAGAGCTCCCTGCTGGGCAGAGCGACGAATCAGGATCTCGTCGAATTCCGAGCGGCGCACCTGGTAGGAAAACGGCAGCGACTTGTTCCAGCCTTCGGCAAAGTTGAAGGTCTCGCCACGGTCGCCGTGCCAGGGCGACACGAACTCGGCGCCCCATTTGCGCATGCCGATGGCCTGGACCTGCTCAGCGACACCCAATCGCTCGAACAGGGGCAGGTTGGCCGGCAACAGGGACTCGCCGATGTGAAAACGGGGATGCCGGGACTTCTCCACCTGCACCACCCGGTGACCCTGCTCGGCCAGCACGATGGCGGCAGCGGAGCCCGCGGGACCCCCGCCGATGACGAGAACATCGGCCTGTGAGAGGCCTTCCGGCTTGTCAGTTGGGACTTGCATCGCAGGGCGGGAATTTATCATGGCTATTGGTTTATTGGCGCGGCCACGGCCGCGCGGAGCCCGGGTTCTTTTCCGCCGGCAAAAAGCGTCGTTTTTGCCGGCTGCGCTTGGGTCATGGCCGGGGCGTCAGCCTTCGTCCTTTCGCGTCACCGCTTCTTTCACCTTCCCGGCATCCTGCTTCACGGTCGCGCCCACTTCCCTGGCTCCCTTCTTGATGGCAACGCCGGCGGCTTTGGTCTCCCGCTTCACGGCCTGACCTGTGGCTTTCGCCCCACGGGCAATGGCCTGGCCTGCTTCCTTGGAGTCCCGTTTGACGACGGCAACCGCTTCCTTGGTGTCCCGCTTGACGGTGGCACCAACGTCCCGGGCGTCCTGTTTCAACGAATTGCTGCTGTTGTCCGGCTTGTCATCCTGGGCTGATGACGTCGATGCGATTGCCAGACAGGCTGCCGCGGCCGCCAGCAGTAGACGTGCTTTCACGCTGGTCTCCCACGTTAGTGGGCCTATCGTACCCGCGCCAGGCATCCAAATCTTCCGGCTCGTCAATATCGAGAGCCAGTTCACCTGACTCAAAAACCCGGTAGACCAGGCTATGTTCCCGGGCCGTCCGCAGGTGCTCAGAGAAGCTGTTGGGCCCGAACCGCAGCCGGATGGCATCCGCGGGGGTGCACACCAGGGCGTTGGTTCCTATGTGGTGACGGTCCGGCACGATCGTCACCCCGCGGTGCTGCAAATGAGCGGATTGCAACAAGGCTGTGATCGACTCGCTCGTGATCAAGGGCAGGTCACCGGGCACGATCAACGCGTTAGTGATCCCTACGGCCGAGGACGAGGCAAGGGCTGCCTCGCATGCGGAGTTGATACCCTCGTCCCGCATCTGGTGCATGACGCGCACGCCGAGGTGGCCTGCGAACATCTCAACCTCTGCGCTCGATGTGACGATTACGGTGTCCCGCACCATGGGTACGTCCCGCAACGCGGTGATGACCCGTCGCGCCAAGGTGAAGTACATGGAGTGTCGTTGCTTTGCGGTGAGCGCTTCCAACAGCCTGCTCCGGGCGCAGACCGGATGTTTCAAGGGTACGAAGGCGCGGATATATGTCACAACGGGAAACCTACCACTGCCGCGTGGCCCAAACAAAGACTTCAGGAGTTTATTTTCGGCCGTCCGCAGCAAACCGTTGCAGCGCGGAGGGCTCGCGTCTTGCGAGAGCTTGGCGTTGGCGTACCCGCGCGGCATCCATCAACATGCGGCCGGCCCAGCGATAGACGTTGTTTTCCTTGACTGTGCGCCGCATTAGTTGCATCCGCTCGCGCCGCTGGTCGCGCGGCATTTCGATGGCCGTCTCGATCGCTGCGGCCGTTTCGGACACGTCGAACGGATTGACCAACAACGCCTCGAGCAATTCGCGCGACGCGCCGGCAAACGTGCTGAGGATCAACACTCCATCCTCGTCGTCCCGCGCCGCCGCGAATTCCTTGGCGACGAGATTCATGCCGTCATGCAGGCTGTTGACGATGCAGAAGTCGGCGGCGCGATACAGCTCCCAGACCGCATCCGGAGTCTGTTGGGTATCGACGAGAATGATGGGTTGCCAGCCGTCGGTGCGGAACTTTGCATTGATCCTTTCGAGCTCCGCCAGTGTCTGATCCTGCAGCGTCCGGTACGCTGGCAGCTTGCTGCGTGAAGGCGCGGCAATCTGCAGAAGTGTCACCTTGCCGCGCAGATGGGGGCGGGTATCCAGGAGAATTTCGATCGCATAGAACCGCTCGATGATGCCCTTGGTGAAGTCCCAGCGCTCGACGCCCAAGCCGAGTGACACATCATCGCGAATACCGTAACGCCGCCGCACATCGATACGCGACAGGTTGACGGGCGGCAACCGATCGAGTTGCCGCGGCGGCCACTCGATTGAGATGGGGTAGGGCACTACCTGGCACACGTGTCCCTGCAGCGTCACGGTCATGTGCTCGTGATCGATCTGACACTCCACGAACCGGTCGACGGTGGCCAGGAAGTTCTGGCAATGATACCGGGTGTGGAAACCCAGAATGTCCGCGCTCAGAAGATGCAGCAACATCTCGTGCTTCCACGGGCAGACGCCGAATGTTTCGGCGTTGGGCCAGGGGATGTGCCAGAAGAGGATGATGGTTGCGTTTGGCTTGCGTTCGCGGATGAATCTCGGGAGTAATGCGAAGTGATAGTCCTGTATCAGTACAACCGGATTGCTTTCGCGGGCCTCACGCGCCACGACTGCGGCAAACTTCTCGTTGACGGCGCGATAGGTTTTCCAGTCGCTTTCGCGGAAGGCCGGACGCACGTAGGCGAGATGACACAGCGGCCAGAGTCCCTCGTTCGAGAATCCGTAGTAGTAGCCTTCCTCTTCCTCCTGCGTCAGCCAAACACGCCGCAGAACATATGACGGATCGCTGGGCGGCACGCGAATGCGGTCATGGATGTCCACGACCTGTCGGTCGGCTGTGCCGCTGCCGTGAGCGATCCACGTACCGGCGCAGGCGCGCACGATGGGCTCGAGCGCTGTGACCATTCCGCTCGCGGGGAATTGCACCAGGGGACGTCCGTCGTCGCCGGTGTTATGTATGTAGGGCTCCCGGTTCGACACCACGATCATCTGTGGCGAACGCAACTGGTCGCGCACCACCTGGTGCAGCGCCTGTGCGGTCCAATTCTCGCGATAGTCGATTTCGAGCCGCTGGCTTTCCTCGATTTCCCGCATTACCTGCCGCACCTGTGAGAGCACAGGCATCGACAGGGAGGAGGAGTGCGCGTCGTCCAGGAAACGCCGGCTGCGGATGTCACCGATGAGGATCGTGGCCCAGCGCCTGAGCATGAACCAGGCGATCAGGACGACCAACAGGCCGAGGACGACAACCGAGACGGCCGTGAATGCGATCAGGTAGCGCCTGGCCCGCGTTTGGCGCGAAGCTGCAAATCCCAGGTCGTGAGCCACAAAAACACTGAACGCACGCTTGTCAGGGCGCGCGATCTGAAAGCCCGCCACGTGCATGGCACCGGAAGGCAGGCGGATGATCTGGCTGGCGCCCGGATTCGGAGCTGCGCTCAGGGAGCAGGAGATCTCGTCTGGTGTGGGCGCTGTGCGATAAAACAGAGTCCCGTCCGCATCACACACCAGGACGGCCGAGATGCGTTTATCGGCGGCCACTCGTGACAGATACTTTCGGACTCCTGCCTTGTCGTGGTGGCTGACGAGGTCCGCCAGCCGCTCCTCCATGGAGCCCTCAATCAGACTCGCGCGCAGCTCGATGTCGCCGCGAAACCATTCCGCCAGCATCTGATCGATATGGGGCATCGCGAAGTAGGCCACGACGGCCGACGCGAGCGCGAGCGGGAGTACGAAGCGAAGAATGATTGAGCGTAGCACCGCGTGACTCTACTCATGACGGGTAACAGTATCCATCACGCAGTGATAACGAATCGGTCTGAGCAGATGAGCTCAGCGCGAGCGTTGCGGTGATTGCCCGGCAAATGCGACCGTAAAACGACTGCCGCGGCCGTCAGTTCCGGAGCTGACTTCAACTGTTGAGCTGTGCAGGCGGGCAATTTCCTCAACAATGGCCAGGCCGAGGCCACATCCGTCGCCGGACGAGCCCTCGACCCGGTAGAACCGTTCGAAGATCCTGACTCGCTCGTCTTCGGGTATTCCAGGGCCGTCATCCTGCACAGCCAGCTTCGGCTCCGGGGCCGCCTCCACAATCACTGAAACCCGGCCCGCGGCTGCGCAGTAACGCAGTGCGTTGTCGATCAGGTTGGAGAGCAATTCGCTCAGCAGCCTCTCGTCCCCCGTCACGGTGACCGGCCCGGTTGGCACAATCAGGCCGAAATCGATGTCCCGTTTCAGCGCTCGCGGGACCCACTCCTCTCCCACCCGACGCGCGAGCGCCACCAGGTCCAATGGCTTGAGCTCGACCGCATGAATCGCCTCAGGGTCGGTTCGCGCCAGGGAGAGAAGCTGTTGGGTCATTCTTCCCGCCCGCTCCACCGACCGATGCAAAGCACGCAAAGCTTCGCGCTCAGTAGCGACATCCGGCGCCCGCTCGGCGCGCTCCACTTGGAGCATCACGGCCGCCAGCGGCGTCCTCAACTGATGCGCCGCGTCAGCTACGAAGCGTTTCTGTGCCCGGATGGCACTGCCCAGCCGAGCCAACAACTCGTTGATGCGCGCCGCAAGCACGCGCGCCTCGCGGGGCAACCCCGTTTGTGGAACGGGGGAGAGGTTGTTCTGGTCACGGGACTCGATCTGCGAGGCGAGATCCGTCAGCGGCTTCAGTCCGCGCGACACTCCGAGCCACGCCAACAGCGACGCAATGGCAGCCAGCGCAACCTGCGGTGCCACCATGGCGAGCAGGATGTCGCCGGCGAGCGTGTTGCGCTTGATGAGGGTCTCGGCGATGGTCACAGTGACGGTGTCGTTGGTTTCGGGAGGCGCGATGCGCGTCGAAACCACACGCACACGTTGCCCATGCACCGTGGCATTCGCGAGATGAATGCCGTTGATGGGCAATGAATTGACGGCCGGCAGGTCGGACTCGCCGGCGATGAGGCCGCGACGGTCCGAGGCGATCTCGAAATAGGTTCGGTCGACCTCGTCGAACTGAAAGATCTGCAGCGCGTCCCGGGGGACTTCGAACTGGATCTGTCCCTGCTCGGAACGGACCGCCGTCGCGAGCGAGCGCGTATCGTCGATCAGCCACCGGTCATAGACGAGGTTGGCGAAGTGCAGGGCAGTCAGGTAGCAGGCGAGGGCGTCGAGCGCGAGGAGCAGAACCAACACGGGTCCGAGCCACGAAAGCAGCCCGACCCGCAGGCTGCGATCATTCACCGACAGTCGTCTCCAGCAGGTAGCCGAACCCGCGCAGCGTCCGGATCTTCAATCCGTACGGCCCGATCCGCCGCCTCAGTCGGTGTACGCAAATCTCGATCGCAGTGTCGGACGGCGGATTGCCGCCGCGGTTCAGCCGGTCCGCGATGGCTTCCTTGCTCACCACTCGTCCGAGGCGGGTAGCCAGTGTTTCGAGCAGTGCCATCTCGCTTGCCGGCAAGTCAACGCTGGTGCCGCCCAGGGAAACCCGCGGCTCGCCGGGAACGAGCACCAACGGGCCCACCCGGATTTCCGCTTCGCGATCGGAGCGGTGGCGGCGCAAAAGCGCGCGCACGCGAGCCTCCAGCTCCGGCATCTCAAACGGCTTCACCAGGTAATCGTCCGCCCCGGCATCGAGTCCCGAAACCCGATCCTCCAACGCATCGCGTGCAGTCACGATCAGGATGGGCAGCTCGGAGAGCTGGCGTCGCATGCTGCGCACCAGCGCGAGCCCGCTCATCCCGGGAACCATCAGGTCCACGATGGCCAGGTCGTATTCCTTGGTCATGAGCGTGTTGAACGCCAGCCGGCCGTCCGCGTGCGCGTCAACTTCATAGCCCGACTGCAGCAGCAGGGCGGTGAGTGCTTCGCGCAGCTCGTGATCGTCTTCAACAATGAGCAGTCGCATGTGCAGATTGTACTGTGATTGCGGTGCCAATGAACGCCACTTCGGGCAAACTGCCGCCCGCCATGCGCTTACCTGATTTCCCACCGCTGTCCATCATCAAGAACCGGCTGGTCCCGGGGCAGTGGGATGTGCTCGCGTTTCTGCTGGTCATCGTATTTTTCATCTACCTCGCCGAAGCGGCCCATGGCCTCATACAGCCGTTGGCACGTCTCGAGGCCACACCGATCTCACTCGATCCGTGGGCCCTCGTCGGTTATTCCGCGCGCACGGGCCTGCGAATGCTCATCGCGATGGGCTGCTCGCTGGTTTTTACATTCACCTATGCAACGCTGGCCGCCAAAAGCCGGCGCGCCGAGATGGTCCTGGTACCGCTGCTCGACATTCTGCAGTCCGTGCCCATTCTCAGCTTTTCCATCCTGATCGTTTTTTTCCTGTCGCTGACGCCGGGCAGAGTGGCGGGCGCGGAGATGGCTTCCATCTTCCTGATCTTCACCAGCCAGGCGTGGAATATGGCGTTCAGCTTCTACCAGTCGCTGCGCAGTATCCCGGATGAGCTGCAGGAGGTTTCACGAAGCTTTCATCTGACCCCCTGGATGAAATTCTGGCGTCTCGAAGTGCCGTTCGCGATGCCGCCGCTCATCTGGAACATGATGATGTCCATGTCGGGCGGCTGGTTCTTCGTGGTCGTGTCGGAAGCCATCACCGTCGGCAACACGACCGTTACGCTGCCGGGTGTCGGCTCCTACATCGCCCTGGCCATCGAGCAGCGCAATGTGGGCGCAATCGGTTATGCGATTGCAGCCATGTTTGTGGTCATCCTCATCTATGACCAATTGTTGTTCCGTCCGTTGATCGCGAGCGCCGACTGGTTTCGCCTGGAGCAGGAAGCGGGGCTCACACCGTCGCGCTCCTGGGCCCTCATCATGATGCGCCGTTCGCGCCTCCTGGCCGTGATCACCAAGCTGTTCGCGCGGATTCTGAAAGCGGTGGGCGGTCGCTCCGGCCGTGTCGTGAGCGCGGTCCGCGCCCGGCGGCGGACGCCTGTTCAATCGAACAGTCGCTGGGGCGATGTGCTGTGGTACGCCCTGATTACGCTCGTCGCTGTCGGGGCGTTTTGGAAGACGGTGACCTTCGTTCTGAGTGGCGTCCCTGCTGGTGAGATCGGCCACGTCCTGGTGCTCGGCCTGATCACGTTGCTGCGAGTCGTGGTGCTCATCGCGATCGCGAGTGTGGTGTGGGTCCCCATCGGGGTGGCCATAGGCCTGCGGCCCAAGGTCGCGCGGATTGCCCAGCCGGTGGCGCAGTTCCTGGCCGCGTTTCCGGCGATTCTGTTCTTTCCGGTGGTGGTGTCCGGCATTGTCCTGTGGCGGCTGAATCCCAACATCTGGTTGAGCCCGCTGATGATCCTGGGCACCCAGTGGTACATTCTATTCAACGTCATCGTCGGTGCGACCGCGTTGCCCGCCGAGCTGCGCTACGTGGGCCAGAACCTGCAAGTGGGTGGCTGGCTTTGGTGGCGGCGGATCGGCCTCCCCGCCGTGTTCCCTTACTACCTGACTGGAGCCATCACAGCGTCAGGTGGTTCATGGAACGCGAGCATCGCTGCGGAGGTCGCAGTCTGGGGGCACGAGAAGCTGACGGCGACGGGTCTCGGTTCCTACATTGCCGCAGCGACGGACGGCGGAGATTTTCAGCGCGTGGCGCTCGGCACGGTGACCATGAGTCTGTTCGTCGTGATCATTAATCGATTTTTCTGGCGGCCGTTGTACACGCGGGCCGAGCGCAAGTTCCGCATGAACTGATACGGAGCCTTGTTTTATTGGCGCGGCACTGGCCGCGCGGAGCCGAGGTCCTTTTCCGCCGCCTCTTGTTTTATTGGCGCGGCATTGGCCGCACGGAGCCGAGGTCCTTTTCCGCCGCCAAAAAGCGTGGTTTTTGGCGGCTACGCGTAGGGAGAGTTGTCGTAATGAATGCTGTACCACTGCTCGATGTACAGAACGTCTCCCAGGCTTTCAGCAAGCCTGATGGAGATCAGCTCGTCGTCCTGGAAGGCGTGAACGTCACCCTGCGCGAAGGTGAGATCGTCGGATTGTTGGGGCGGTCGGGTTCGGGGAAGTCCACGCTCCTGCGAGTGATCGCGGGCCTGAATCTTCCCACCGTCGGAGAGGTGCGCTACCTCGGCCACTCAGTCGAGGGTCCGGCCGATGGTATCGCCATGGTATTTCAGGGCTTCGCGTTGTTTCCCTGGCTGACCGTCCTCGAGAACGTGCAGTTGGGTCTCGAGGCGTTGGGCATGCCCGCTGTCGAGAGTCGCCAGCGCTCGCTGCAGGCCATCGACCTGATCGGCCTGGACGGTTTTGAGTCTGCTTATCCGCGTGAGCTGTCGGGCGGTATGCGACAGCGTGTGGGCTTTGCGCGCGCGCTCGTCGTTCATCCGAACATCCTGTTGATGGATGAACCCTTCTCAGCGCTCGATGTGTTGACGGCCGAGACGCTGCGCAGCGATTTTCTCGATTTGTGGTGTGAAGGGCAGTTGCCGATCAAGGCGGTGCTGCTGGTCACTCACAACATTGATGAGGCAGTGCAGATGTGCGATCGGCTGCTCATCTTCTCAACGCATCCGGGGCGGGTGGTGAGCGAGATTCCGATTAGCATGCCACGGCCACGGAATGCGTTGGATCCGCGGTACATCGCTCTCGTTGATCGCGTGTACGCGGAGATGACTACGCGCCGCGGTGGTGAGCAGCGCCCTGGCGGCCGCGTTGAGCGATTTCCGGGTACGGGCATTGGCACTATCCTGACGCATGTTTCCTCCAACCTGCTGGCAGGCCTGATGGAGGCTGTCGCCGACGATCCTTACAAGGGTAAGGCGGACTTGCCCGACATCGCCGAAACGTTGCAGATGGAGGCGGGTGATTTGCTGCCCGTCGCCGAGGCGCTGCAGATGCTCCGCTTCGCGGAAATCGAGCGTGGTGACATCCGGTTGACGGAGGCGGGGGCACAGTTTGTTCGTGAGGAGACTGACGAACGGAAACGGCTGTTCTCGCGCCATTTGCTGACATATGTGCCGCTGGCTGCGCACATTCGGCGTGTGCTCGACGAGCGCAAGGGCAAGTCAGCTCCCAAGCGCCGCTTTGCGGACGAGCTCGAGGATTACATGGCTGAGGAGGCTGCCGAGGAGACCCTCCGCACTGTGATCAGTTGGGGACGGTACGCTGAGGCGTTCGCCTATGATGACAACCAACAGGCGTTCAGCCTTGATAACCCGGCGTAAGACTGGGAATCGCTCGCCGGCGCGCGTCGTCAGGGTAGGAAATCGCCTTCACACGTGTCGAGGCAGGAAGTCGCATCAGGCGAGGCGTCGGAGCAAGACGTCGGTTTCCGCCGCGTCGTCACCCGATTCGGTAAGCGCATCCGACCACGCCTGACTGCTTCCACTTTTGTGGCGATTTTTACATTTAGTTGGGTAGTCTCTTTTTTGGTTGATTACTTGATATCCCTCCATAAGGTGCAATCTGCGATTTCAACTATGGTCGACAAATTGGAGGTTGGATTGTTTTGTTGGGATTTTGTCTGGTGCGGATTGTTGATATCGCGTGATATGATTAAAGCGTTACTGAAAGGCGGAAGAGGGCAGATAAATGTCGAAGAAGATGTTTGAATATGCCATTTCGGAGATCGCGGAAGGCTTTCGCGAAGGGCTCCGCTTTATGTGTGCATTCACGGCCGCCCCATTTGTGGTCTGGATGGAATTTGTTACCAATACGGGCCAATGGGCGCCCCGGCAAGATGACACACGCGCGGATTCGGGTGACGATCGAACGGGTGCGTAGGGCGCGATTTCGGTCGCGTTGTTGCGCGTGCGATGCCGCCGGCGGTGCCGGACGCATGAGATGACGTCGGGTTTACTAGGCGTAGTCAGACGTATGTGATGTTGAGACCACAGATTGTGATACCAACACACCTCAATGCACGAGGTCGGAGGTTCTCCAGCCTCCGCCCAGCGCCTTCAATAACCCCACACTGGCAGTGAGGCGACGATTGGCCAAGTCACGCACGGCACGCTCGGCCGTCAGGGCTGACTGCTGTGCCACCACCACATTCAAGTAGTCAACCGTACCCGCCTGATACTGGTTCTGCGTGATCTCCAGTGTCTGCTCCGCTGCCTTGGCGGCATTCATCTCGGCTTGGGACTCCTGCGCGAGCAACTGAAGAGTCGCGAGGTTGTCTTCAACGTCCTGGAAGGCCGTGAGGACGGTTTCCCGATAGGTGGCTACGTTGAAATCGTAGGCGGCGATATTTTGTTTTACCTGGGCGTGGATGGCGCCGGCGTCGAATATCGTTTCGGCCAGGTTGGGGCCCAGAGACCAGAAGCGGTTAGGGACGCGGAAAAGGGTGGAGAACTCGTTGGACTCGTAGCCGCCTGTGCCCGTGAGGCTCAGGTCGGGGAAGTAGGCAGCGCGGGCTACGCCGATTTGGGCGTTTGCGGCCGCGGCGCGGCGCTCTGCGGCGGCGATGTCGGGGCGGCGCTCGAGTAGGGTTGCCGGGACGAGTGCCGGGGTTTCAGGGACATCCGGCAGCGTGTTGGTACGGGCAATCGTTAGCTCGGACGGGGGGCGGCCGATCAGGACCGCGATTGCGTGTTCGAGGGTGTGTCGCGTGACTGCGAGGTCGAAGGCGGCGGCGCGCGCCGACTCCAGTTGGCCTTGGGCTTGTGTGACATCAGTGCGTTGAGCAACGCCGGCGTCATAGCGATTTTGTGTGATCGTGAGTGCGCGCGCGTATGACACGATGGAGTGCTCGTAAAGGTCGAGGTCGGTGTCAGTGGCACGCAGCTGCAGGTAACTTTGCACCAACATCGCCTGCGCCGACAGCAATGCGTTCGCGAGGTCGCTTTCACTGGCGATGGCGGCCGCTTTGTCTGACTCGACGGTGCGGCGGATTCGCCCCCAGACATCGAGCTCCCACGCCGCTGACAGGCTGACTCGGTCGCTCGTGCGGGTCTGAGCGGGTGTGGTTGCCTGATTCGTACCGGTGCCCGTAGTGGCGCCCGAGACTTCCGCCGTGAGCGCGTTTTGGCTGCGGGTGCTGGAGACATTTGCTGTGATTTGCGGGAAAAACTGGGAGCGTGCGCCGCTCACCAGGGCAAGCGCCTGCCGATACTGTGCCTCCGCCGCAATTACATTCTGATTGGACACCTTCACCTGCTCAACGAGCTTCGATTGCATTGCCTGGAACGAGATGCTCTGGTCCGCCTGAATCGAGCCCGTGATGCGGCCGGTGTCTTGCTGAGGGAAAAAGCCCTTCGGGATGGCGATGTACAGATAGATGGTTAAGCCGACGGTGATACCGAGAATCAACATCATCGTCAGCCCCGAGTGAAGCGCCTTGCGCGAGGTTGAACGAGATCGTCGCGGATGGAAATTGCCCAATGTGATTGACCACGAGAGGCGACACGCGTTCCGACACTCGTGCCACGCTCGATAGCGGGATCTTGTTGCCATTCACCGTGGCAACATAGAGATCCTGGATCTTATTGGGATTCTGCTGATCGCCGGGTCTGACCTCGAGCACGACGCGATACAAATTGGATTGCGTGAAGATGGTCGATACCAGCCGTTGGCCGTAGGCATCGTACAGCGCGTTGTCGATCGCGGCCGTTGTAACTCCGAGGCGGCCGGCGGCATCGCGGTCGATATTGACGTACACCTCGAGTCCGCGGTCCTGGAGGTCACTGGCGACGTCGGATAGTTGCGGCTCATTCTGCAATCGCGCGACGAGTCGACCGACTTGTGTGGATAGTTCCGCAGCGTTGGGATCCTCGGCACTCAACTGATACTGCGTTCGACTGACGCGCGCATCGATTGTCAGATCCTGAACGGGCTGCATGTACATCGTAATCCCGGTCACGCGCGCCAACTGAGGTTGCAATCGTCGTATCAGCGCGACCGCATCCACATCCCGCTTGCCCTTGTCGACCAGGTTTATGAGCATCCGACCGCTGTTGAGCGTGGTGTTGGTTCCATCCACTCCGATATACGATGAGATGGTGTCGACGGCCGGGTCTTTTAGAAGGACGCGCGCGAGCTCGCTTTGCTTCTGCGCCATCTGCGAGAAGGAGATCGCCGCCGGCGCTTCCGTGATTCCCTGGATGACGCCGGTGTCTTGCGAAGGAAAGAAGCCCTTCGGGATGAGAATGTAGAGAACCGCGGTCAAAGCGAGAGTCGCGACCGCAACGAGCAATGTGAGTTTCTCGTGGTCGAGTACCCATTTGAGGGCACGTCCATACTGCTCGGTGAGCCGCGTGAAGAAATGGCCGGCTGCGCGCAGAATGCGACCTTCTTTTTTCTCATCCGGCGGCACGAGAATCCGGGCGCACATCATTGGCGTAAAGGTCAGGCTGACAAACGCGGAGATGAGAATGGACACCGCCAGGGTGACGGCGAATTGCCGGAATAACCGCCCCACCACATCGCCCATGAAGAGCAGGGGAATCAGGACGGCGATCAGCGAAATGGTCAGCGAGATGATGGTGAATCCAATCTGCTTCGAGCCTTCGAGCGCCGCCTGCCGTCGCGGCATGCCTTCTTCCACAAATCGCGAAATGTTTTCGATCATCACGATGGCATCGTCGACCACGAAGCCCGTCGCAATGGTCAGTGCCATCAATGTCAGGTTGTTGAGCGAGAATCCCGCCAGGTACATCACCCCGAATGTGCCGACCAGCGACAGGGGCACCGCGATGTTTCGATAGTCGTCAGCACTCCTAAGCTGATCGTTCGCGTCGATGGTGTAGGCGCGCAATGGGCCGTCGAAGCTGCCCTTCGCCTGGTTCACATTGGCGTTCGCGATCGCCGTGCGCACGTCCTCGAGCATCAGCCCGCTGGAGGCGAGGGCAATTGGATCCACTTGAATACGAACGGCCGGGCGTTGGCCGCCGCCCAAGCTGACGAGACCGACACCGGGCGCTTCGGACAGCTTCGGCGCCAGCCGAGTGTCGACCAGGTCCTCAACCTGGGTCAGCGGCAGCGTCGGCGAACTAACGGCGAGGGTCACAATCGGCGTATCGGCCGGATTGACCTTGCTGTAGACCGGCGGCATCGGCAGGTCGACAGGCAGAAAAGAGCTCGCGGCGTTGATCGCGGCCTGGACCTCCTGTTCAGCCGTGTCGAGCGATAGGTGAGGCTGAACTGCAGGATGATGACCGACGCGCCGCCGGAGCTGGCGGACGACATTTGCGACAGGCCTGGCATCTGCCCGAATTGCCGTTCCAACGGGGCAGTGATCGAGGAGGTAGTAACGTCGGGGCTCGCACCCGGGTAAAGTGTTTGAACCTGGATGGTCGGGTAGTCCACCTCGGGCAATGCCGAGACGGAGAGGATGTGATACCCGATCAACCCGGACAGCAGAATCGACACCATGACCAGCCACGTGGCCACGGGCCGCTCAATGAAGAGCGCGGACGGGTTCACGTCCCCGTCCCCGGTGCCGCGTCGGGGCACAGGCACCCGCCGCGGGCTTGTTGCGTTGCGGCTCGTGCCCCCGCACCGCCCCCGCGGATGTGCCGCCCGGCCGAACCGCTCACGACGTCGCCTGGCCGTCCGCCGCGGGCTTCTTCTTGCCCGTGTCGATTTGGCGCAGTCCCACGCGTCCCGGGAACGGAGCCGTGATGCTCGTGAATTCCAACTGGAGGCGGGCGTTTTCCACCTGCGCCTGGTCGGATCGCACGGTGCCTTCCAGCTGCTTGACCATGTAGACCTGCGAATCGACCTGTTGCTTCGCAATAGAGTCTTTCGCCAGCAGCCCGTTGTAGCGGTCCAGATCGACCCGCGCATCCGCCAGCTGCGACTGGTCGTGCGCGAGTTGCCCCGCAGCCTGGTCCAGTGCCACCTGAAAGGTGCGCGGATCGATCTTCGCGAGCAGAGCACCCGCCGCCACCAGCTGGCCTTCTTGAAAGGGGACCGCGACCAGCGGTCCATCGACCCGACTGCGCACGGTCACGGTGTTCAATGCGGTGACAGTGCCGAGTGCATCGACGTTGCGGTCAACGGTACCGGTGGTGGCCGCAGCCGTCCGGACCGGGATGGCGCGGCTCGCGTCGCTGCGGCGCTTGCTCGCGGCCTGGGCCGCTGAGTTGTGGCCCACAAAGATGACGATTCCGACCACCGCCAATAGGGCCATTACCACCGCAATTATTAACAGTCGTTTAGACAACCGTTTAGAGCCGGTTCGGGCGGTACTATGGTGGGTGTCCGTAACCGATGAGCCGGAGCCCGCGCCCGAATCAAGCGCCATGAAGAATTGCCTCGTGTTTGGGAAGCGCCGCGCGGCAACTTTTGTACCCAGTGAGCGGGCTGCTGGAGTCGTGCGCGTCCTGGGACAGTTTGCACGGCGGCACAGCGTGGACCTCACCTGAGCACTGAAGAAATGCAAAGAAGTATGATGGGTAGGAGTTTATGAACATGGCAGAACCCGCAACCAGCACGGCACCGCGTCCGAAGCTCCTGATTGTCGATGACGATCACGAGCTGTGTTCGATGCTTGCCGAGTACCTCGGTCCCGAAGGGTTTCTGACAGAGGCCGTTGGCAGCGGTCCTGCAGCTCTCGAACGGCTGGGTCGTGAAGCGGTTGACCTCGTGGTTCTCGACGTCATGCTGCCGGAGCTGTCGGGCTTCGAGGTTCTCAGAAGAATACGCGCGCTCAACCGCGTACCGGTGATCATGTTGACTGCGCGTGGCGAAGAGGTTGATCGCGTAGTCGGCCTGGAGATGGGTGCTGATGACTATCTGGCAAAGCCGTTCAGTCCGCGCGAGCTCGTGGCGCGCATTCGGGCAGTGCTGCGGCGTATGTCCGGTGAAGGGCATCCGGCGAATGGCGCGATGCAGTGGGGGCCACTGAGGCTCGACCTGCGTGCGCGGCGTGCTGATGTCAACGAACAGGATCTGGAGCTGACGGCTGCGGAGTTGAGAATTCTGGAGCTGCTGGTCCGAGCTGACACCAAGACGGTGACGCGCGACGAGTTGATGACTCAGGCGCTAGGCCGAAGACTGCTGCCAACTGACCGCAGTCTCGACACGCATGTCAGCAACCTGCGCCGCAAGTTGGCGAAGGCCACTTCGCGAGTCAGTGTCCAGAGTGTCAGGGGCACGGGATACGCGTTGGCGCTCGCGTCACGGGCCGACGAAGACAGCGAGCCCTGACACATTCGCGTACGCAAACGCACAGATCCAATACAAGCAACCTAAGCGATGACTTCGCTCTACTGGCGCATCTTCCTCTCCTTCTGGCTGGCACTTGCCCTGATCCTGGTGGGAACGGTCTTTCTTGTAGTCAACTCAGAGCAGCAGCGTCGGTTCTCGCAGTCCTGGATCCTTCGTGGCGAACTGTACGCCGAGGCGACACAAGCGTTTGAGTCCGGCGGTCCAGATGCGCTACGCGCGTGGCTGACGGGGATAAAGCGGCCGGATCTGTCTTCTCTGATCTACATTCTCGACGGCTCCGGAAGCGAGATGCTGGGTCGGTCGGTTCCTGACGCGCTGAGAGATACGCCGGAGCAATTGGCGGCGTCGGGCAACAGCGTGGCACTCCTGCATCCGACTATGAGAGGGATAGGGGGGCCACTGGTGTTGGTAGGCCCGGACGGTAAAACATTCCACGTCATGATCGGTCCTTTGCGGTCTGGACCGCATCTGTTCGGCGAGCTGGAGATGCCGCAGGTTTCGACGGCAACATTGTTTATCGCACTCGTTGTCAGTGCGGTTGTGTGCTTCTTCCTCGCGCGCTATCTGGTTTCTCCTGTGGATCAGTTACGGCGCGCCACGCGCCAGATCGCTTCAGGCGATCTCGACGTTCGGGTGTCTGAGAAATTGAAGGGAAGACACGACGAGCTCGGGCTCCTCGCGTCGGATCTCGACACCATGTCAGGGCGTGTTCGGAATCTCCTGGAGCTCAAACAACAGCTGTTGCGAGACGTCTCGCACGAGTTGCGGTCACCTCTGGCGCGACTCCAGCTGGCGCTTTCGCTCGCACGCCGACACGAGAGCACGGGTGTGGAGCGTCACCTTGCACGAATCGCCTGCGAGGCGGATCGTCTCGAGGAGCTCATTGCCCGCACATTGAAACTCGCGCGCCTGGAGCGCCCGATGCAGGGACTAGAAAGCGCGCCCCTGGATGTGGCCGAGTTGCTGACCAACATTGTCAGCGACGTTGAAATTGAAGCGGAAGCGCACGGATGCAGCGTTGCGCTGGATACGCAGCGGCCGCTACCTGTGTGTGGCGATCCCGAGCTGTTGCGCAGCGCGTTGGAAAATGTGATCCGCAATGCGGTGCGCTACGGGCCAACGGGCTCGAAAGTCGGGATCGAAGCCAGGCGGGTCGATAACCGGATCGAGGTGATGGTCCGGGACAGCGGCCCGGGCGTGCCGGAAAAGGATCTCGAGCTGATATTTGAGCCGTTCTACCGTGTTGATGCCGCACGCAACCGTGCAGTGGGCGGTGATGGCCTGGGACTCGCGATCGCCGCACGTGCGGTCGGAATCCATGGCGGTCGGATCCAGGCGCGCAACCTGGAGGCGGGCGGTCTGGTGGTGCACCTCAGTCTGCCGGCACTACAGGTCGATGCGCCCGCGGAGGCGGAGCCAGTGCCTGCGCCGCCAGCGCTCATCGCGCCACGACGCGAGCGCGACGCCCCCGCGCAAATCACCTGAGCAACCCGCATCGCGGAGCACGCCACCCGCAGCGCGCAAAGGTTGCGAGCCGTTGCGTTGCCTTAGCCCTTCAAACCGTGCAAGCTTTGAAATATGGCACTAAAAGGCATTGTTTTGGCCGGCGGCTCCGGCACACGGCTACACCCGATGACGTTGGGAGTCAGCAAACAGCTGCTACCGGTTTATGACAAGCCGATGGTGTATTACCCGCTCTCCACGCTGATGCTGGCGGGGATCCGGGACATCCTGCTGATCTCCACGCCCAACGATCTGCCGCTGTTCCAGCGCCTGCTCGGTGACGGCAGCCAGTGGGGCCTGTCACTGAGTTACGCGGAGCAGCCGAAGCCCGAGGGCCTCGCGCAGGCCTTCATCATCGGCAGGCAGTTTGTGGGCCATGACCGAACCGCCCTCGTGCTCGGCGACAATATTTTCTATGGGCATGGGTTGCCGACCCAGCTGCGAGGCGCCGCCGAGCGCAACGCCGGCGCGACCGTGTTCGCCTACAGAGTTCGGGACCCCGAACGCTACGGCGTGGTGCATTTCAATGCGGACGGCCGTGCACTGGGCATCGAGGAGAAGCCCAAGGAGCCCAAGTCGCATCATGCGGTGACCGGCCTGTATTTCTACGACAACGATGTGCTCGACATCGCCGCCGACCTGAAGCCTTCGCCGCGTGGTGAGCTCGAGATCACCGACGTGAACCGTGCCTATCTCGATAAAGGTCGCCTGCACGTGGAGCGGTTGGGTCGCGGAATCGCCTGGCTCGACACCGGCACGCACGAGTCCCTGCTGGAAGCGGCGAACTTCATCGAAGCGCTGGAAAAGCGCCAGGGCATGAAGGTGGCCTGTCCGGAGGAAATTGCCTACCGGGCCGGCTATATCGATGCCGCACGGCTGGAAAAGCTCGCGGCGGGACTCGCGAAATCCGGGTACGGCGCCTACCTGTTGGAAATTCTCCGCGGCGACGAGGGCTGATCATGGAATTCGTGCCGACTGCCATCCCCGCGGTGGTGTTGATCAAGCCGCGGGTGTTCGGCGATCCCAGAGGCTATTTCTTTGAATCCTGGGAAGCGCGCAAGTTCGCGGCCGGGGGACTCGAGCTGAATTTCTGCCAGGACAACGAGAACCTCTCGGCCCGCCACGTCCTGCGCGGACTGCATTACCAGCTCACCCAGCCACAGGGAAAGCTCGTGCGCGTAGTCACCGGCGCGGTGTACGACATCGCCGTGGATCTGCGCCGCAGCTCGCCGACCTTTGGAAAATGGGTGGGTGCCGAGCTGAACCAGGACAACCATCACATGTTGTGGGTACCCCCCGGATTCGCACACGGCTTTGTGGTGCTGAGTGAGCAGACTCACTTTCTATACAAATGCACCGATTTCTATGCGCCCAAGGACGAGCACGCGATCGCGTGGAACGATCCTGACCTGAACATCGACTGGCGGTTACCCACAGGTGCCCAACCTGTCTTGTCGGCACGCGATAGCGCCGCGGGGCGTTTCCGCGACGCTCACTACTACCCCTAATCTGTGAAAGTCATCATTACGGGCGCAGCAGGGCAGGTCGGCCGTGCCCTGTTGAAAACCATTCCTGCAACGGCAACCGCCATCGGCCTCACGCGGGCCCAGCTCGACATCGGTGACGCACAGGCTGTCATGAATGTCGTGCAGTCCGAGCGGCCCGATCTGATCATCAGCGCCGGCGCCTATACCGCTGTCGACAAGGCCGAAAGCGAGCCGCAGGTGGCCGAGCGCGCCAACTGCGTTGGGCCGCGGAATCTCGCCCTGGCGGCGCGCGATAGCGGTGCACGTCTGTTGCACATTTCGACTGATTTTGTGTTTGACGGCAGCAGCTCGAGACCCTATCGGACTGACGCCACCACCCATCCTCAAAGCACTTATGGCCGCACCAAGCGCGGCGGTGAGGAGTCGGTTCTCCAAGTGCTCCCTGACAGCTCCATCGTTCTGAGAACGGCGTGGGTGTACGCCGCGGATGGAAGCAACTTCGTTCGCACCATGCTGCGTCTGATGGGCAGCAAGGGACACGTTCGAGTGATTGCGGACCAGGTGGGTACGCCTACGGCCGCGAGCTCGCTGGCCGCGGCCATCTGGGCGTTGGCGAATCGCCCGGATCTGACTGGTATCCACCACTGGACGGATCTCGGTGTGGCCAGCTGGTATGACTTCGCAGTAGCCATCGCCGAAGAGTCGGCCGAAATCGGGCTGCTTCCAGCGACCGTACGCGTGGATCCCATCACCACAGAAGAGTATCCCACCCCCGCCAAACGGCCCGCCTACAGTGTTTTGGACAAGCGCTCGCTGTTAGGAAACCTCGCCGTTCCTGCCCATCATTGGCGCGTCAACCTGCGCGCCGTGTTACGGGAAATTGCCGCCACGCCCACCGCCTGAGAGGCACACCCCAAGGATGTAGAGCCTGCGGTCGTCGCAGTAGGCGCGACGGGGTGCCTGAGGCAGCTCCGTCTCGGCTGTCCTACCCGGGCTGGGCGCCCCCGCAAAAACCGCGCTTTTTGCCGGGCCCCAAACGGAGCTGCCAGCCCAACCTCCGCGAAAACTGCCGCAGGCAGTTTTCGCCCATAAAAAAGAAAAGCCGCCCTTGCGGGGCGGCTTCCAACGGTGCTCTCGAGGAGAAATGGCGGCAGCGGCCGAGCCTCAGGGAGGGTGAAAAACTCGGATGCGAACACCACACCGGGACAAAAATCGAAACTCGCCAGCGGCCATCCGCCAGCTAGTGAGTTTGACGCGCCAGCCACCAAAAAGTTGACCCGGTTGAAGCTTCTTATGAATTTTCGTTGTATGTAACAGTTCGCCCGCAGCGCCCACGCTAAAACGGGTGTCGCAGAATATCTACGAGGAGCTTCTCCGACTCCTCAATCTGGATCCTTTGCCCGTCGCGATTCTGCCACCAGGTGTCAGGATCGAATTCCGACCAGTGTGTGTAACGTACGATAACCTTGACGCCATGCCGTCCCAATGCGCGATCCAACACGCGCCGGGTGCGGCGCGAATGGTCGCTGACGCTGACAAAAATAACCGAATGGATGGAATTGGCAGCGCACCATTGCTGCAGTACCCGGCCTTCATCCGTGGTGCCCATCACGGCCGCCAATTTTACGAAATCGCTGACACCCTGACTTTGCAGCACTCGAATGGCGAAGGCGCGCGGATCGTAGGGCGGGGCTCGACGCCGGAGCAGCTCGCGCTGCAAGGGGGTCTGGGGTCGATCAAAGATCGCAACTCGCGGCGCGAAACCTGCTTTTACGAGGTCCGCGGCCTCCAGCATGCCCGCGCCCAGGCTGTCGGATGACACGACGATGATGTCAGCTTTCGCAAGATCGTCCTGCGCGACCAGCGCCCAGCCGATCGAGCGCAACAGTGCGTGTCGCCAGGCAGGAACGCTGGCAACACTGACAGTTGCCAACACGAAGATGCCCAACAGGAGCAGGGCCCACCGGCGGGCGGGTCTGAGCACGGGTGTAGCTGCCATCGAGTTCGAAACTACTTGCGCGATCCCCAGGTGAAGCGGGCGGTGGCGAGATAATTCCACAGCGTTCCCACCACGATACCGGCGAGGGCGGACAAGGCCCACTCGAGATTCTGGGAGAAGGCATAGGCCGCAATGCCGATGTTGGCCAGGGCACCCATGCCGCAGACCGCGTAGAAGCTCAGCAGGCCACGCACCAGTTTCGCGCCGCGCAGGCGCTGATCCCGATAGGTGAACAGGTTGTTGAGAAAGAAGTTGGAAGTCATTGCAAACACAGTGCCGACGAGTTGGGCGACCGTGAATGACACACCGAGGCCGAGGTAGAGGGTGCTGAGAATGGCGTAGTGGAGCGCCACGCCGGAGCCGCCGACCAGGGCAAAGAACAACAGCCGGGGTGCAATGATGTGTCCGATGCGCTTGTCGACCAGCAACATCAGGTATTCCCAGGCCACGAGCGAGTCGAGCTTGCTCTCGCCGTGCGTACGGGGCTTGAACGTGTAGGGAACCTCGGCGAACCGCAACGGCCGGCCTGCCGAGACGAACAGGTCGAGGAGGATCTTGTAGCCGTAACCCGAAAGCCGGTGGGCTGCGTCCCGCAGGGCCTCGGACTTCATGACAAAGAAGCCGCTCATGGGATCGCGCAACTGTTCCGGTACGAGTCCCTTGGCGAGTCGACTCGCAATCCGGCTGATCTCCTTGCGGCCCTCATCCCAATCTCCCGTGCCGCCGCCGGCGACATAGCGGCTGCCGACCACGACATCCAGGTCGCGCGAGCGCAGCTCGTGGAGCATGGTCGGGAGGATCGTTTCGTCGTGTTGTAGGTCGGCATCCATGACGGCCACGAAGGGCGCAGACGAGCTCAGAGCGCCTTCCACAACCGCTGTGGAGAGGCCCCTGCGGCCGATTCTTTGGATGCAGCGGACCCTGGGGTCCTTGGCTGCCAGCGCCCGCGCGAGATCCGCAGTGCCATCGGGCGAGTCATCATCGACGAAAATCAGCTCCCAGCTCTGCGTGCCCATCGTGGCGCTGATGCGCGAATGCAGCTCGGTAATGTTTTCCGACTCGGAAAACGTAGGCACAACAATAGAGATCTCAGGCATCCGACCCTCCCCTGCAGCGGACTATTGTATTTGGGAGGAGACGGGCGACGCGCAGCTTTTATTCGACTTTCCGCGGATGCTCAGCCGGAGAGCGTCGCTTTGCGCAGGACCACCCGCGAGCGACGCAGGTGCGCAAAAATTCGCGGGCCGCGCACGAGATAGCGGCGCGCAAGCCGCTTCGGATTCTGCAGCAGTCGGAACAGCCATTCGAGCGCCAGGCGCTGCATCCAGATGGGCGCGCGCTTCTCGTGGCCGGTAACGAAGTTGAGTGACGCGCCGATGCACAGAGCCAGGCCCTTGGCTACGCCGCGGGCGCGCAGCGCCTGGGCCAGTGTTTCCTGTTGGGGCGAGCCCACGGCCAGGAAGCAGAAGCGGAAGGGGCTGACGCTCTCAATGAATTTCAGACAATCCTCCACCGCGGCCGGGTCCTTGATGAACCCCATCGGTGGATTGTGATGCTGCAGGTCCGTGAGGCCGTACTTGCCGGCGATCTGCTGCGCCTGGGCGTCCGTCCCGCCGATCATGACGATCCGGTCGCTCGGTTGAATGACTTTCGCGAGCAGCTGCGCCGTGAGGTCGGAACCGGTGCACACGGGCAACCGGACACCTTTCAGGAGGCGTACCAGGCGGGCCGCGAACCGGCTGTCCATGAGGATGAAATCGGCGGCGCGATATTGCGCCCGGAACGTTGGATCCTCGTAGTAGCGGATGAGGTGGTCAACGTTCGGTGTTACGACGTAACCGAAGCGGTCCTGCCCATAACTCGCAGCAACCGCTGTGAATTCGGGTAGCCCGAAGTCGTCGATCACGTGGACGACCTCGCGCAGTATCGCGGTATCGGTGAGTCCGATGGATTGGGCATACGCACTGGGCGAAGGGCTCTTCATAGGTGGAAGGCGCAACGCGGGCGCGAGTGAGTAAGCACTTTGACTCCCAGGCACATTCTCAGACATGACTGACACTTCGGACTCCGGCCCCACATTCCAACTCGCAGTTTGCGGTTCCACTTTGGGGGCGACGACGCGCTGTTCAGACCTGCACGCCATGTCCAATTATTATCCTTCCCTTCGAAAAGGCATTCTACAGAAGTTTGTAGCGTCTGTGATCGGCGTCAGGTCGGTTCGGCCGCACAGATCGCAATTGTGACCAGCGTCGCCAAAGCACCGCAGTCGGCCGCCCTGACATAACACGCGCAACCATCGTTCGTTTCGATCCAACATATTCAGGCACTTACTTTCCGCAATCTCTAAACTCGAAGAATCGGCTCAATAGGCGTTCTGGTCGCGTGCGATGACCCACAATGTCTTGAAGATAATCTTGACATCCATCCACGGGGACCAATGGCTGAGGTATTCCAGGTCAAAGTGCACCCGCGCGCGCATCTTCTCGACAGTCTCGGTTTCGCCCCGCAGGCCGTTCACCTGCGCCCAGCCGGTGATTCCCGGCCGGACCTTGTGACGTATCATGTAGCCATTGATGAGCTTCCGGTAGAGCTCATTGTGCGCTACAGCGTGCGGCCGCGGGCCGACCACGCTCATTTTGCCTTCCAGCACGTTCAGCAGCTGCGGCAGCTCGTCCAGGGACGTGGATCGCAGGATCCGGCCCAAGGGCGTGACGCGCTTGTCCGACTTGGTCGCCTGTGTCACGACCGCACCATCTTCAGTCACGGTCATGCTGCGGAATTTGTAGATGAGGATCTCTTCGCCGTTCAGTCCGTAACGGCGCTGGCGAAACAACACCGGCCCGGACGATGTCAATTTGACCGCCAGCGCGATCAAGACCAGCAGCGGTGCCAGCAGCAGCAGGGCGCACCCGGCCAGCACGATGTCGGTCACCCGCTTCATGACCGCGTCCATGCCGTGGAAGGGTGTGTCGCAGACCGAGATGGCGGGCATCCCGTTGATCTCGACCAGGCGGCCCTGGATGAGATCGAATGCAAACACGTCGGGAACGAAATAAATGGATGCGGTGGTGTCGCGCAGCTCGCGCACCATCTCGCCGATCCGCGGCACGTTACTGAGCGGCAGGGCGATGTAGATCGAGGTCACACCGTGCGTCCTGGCAAATTCGGCCACATCCTTGCAGTGGCCCATGAGGTGGGCCGGATCAATCGTATCAGGCAATCGGTCGGCGCTGCGGAAATCGAAGAACCCCAGAAAGCCCTTGCGGGGCAGGCGCCGGAACAGCTCGAAGCCGACACTGTTGGCGCCGATGATCAGGTAGCTGGGGGCAAGATCACTGTTCGAGATGAGCCACCGGACTCGCAGGCGGGCCACATGGACTGCATAAAGAGTCAGTGGTGTCACCGCGAACCACGTGAGCATCATGGCGCGGGAGAATTGCGCGGTGACCTTGAAGGCGAATCCCGCAAGCAGCAGGACGCACACGACGGCCGACCATTCGATGATGATGCGTCCGAAGACAGTAGCGTGTGACTTCCCGTGCAGCTCCTCGTCCCGTTGCACACGGCCAAACACGCGTCCGGAAATTACAAAGGTCAGTACAGCCACCGCACCGACGGCGGCCGTGAAAGGTACTCGAAAGGCGATTGCACACAGTGCCAATGTGACAGTTGCAGCCAGGGGTTCGAGGTGTTTGAGAACCGCCAGCAGCGCCGGCTCCACACTGCCGAAGCCAACGCGTTTCTGTGAGCCTGAACCCGGGACCGAACCGCCGACTGAACCGACGACCGCAGCCACTTGCTATTTCTCCCCAAAAAAATCGAGACCCGAACGAACTAAAATCGAACGTTAGTATTGAAACTGTTTAGTTGGTTCCGCATGTCGCACCAGTTCTTATTGAGTACGGCGACAAAAAGTACCCTGTATCATAACACCACCATCGCTCCCTGACCGTTGTGATTATGCAATTCACGTGCCGCGTCACGGAAATCCGCGACTGACTGCCAGCATGCACCGCAGAGAGCGTGGCTGATCAGATGCTTATACAGGACTTTGGTCGAGGCGCGTTACATCCGTTTGACAGCTGGATGAGGTTTCCTCGACATTTCTTTGGTCCGGTATCGGGCAGCCGAACCCGGTTCTGCGCCGTTGAGGCGCAAGACCACCGGTTCGCCACGGGCCCACGATGAGTTCATTATGTATAGTGCGCGAGGGGGGCCGAGCGTTACAGCCGGCAGAGTGCGGCGATTTGAGCTTTCACCTGAAAAAAGTGCGCTGGATTGTTGTAATCGCAGCCGAAGGCTTAAGTCTCAGTAGGCGTTCTGGTCGCGAGCGATGACCCGTAGCGTCTTGAAAATGATCTTCACATCGAGCCATGGCGTCCAGTGGCTGAGGTATTCCAGATCGTAACGCACGCGCGCGGTCATCTTCTCAACTGTCTCGGTTTCACCGCGCAGACCGTTCACCTGGGCCAGTCCCGTAATTCCGGGGCGGACCTTGTGCCGGATCATGTAGCCGCTGATGAGCTTGCGGTACTGCTCGTTGTGAGCCACGGCGTGCGGACGGGGGCCTACGACGCTCATCTTGCCTTCGAGCACGTTCAATAGCTGAGGCAGCTCGTCCAGCGACGTTGAGCGCAGGATCCGCCCGAGGGGCGTTACGCGCTTGTCTGACTTCGTCGCCTGCGTCACCACCGCGCCGTCCTCGGTGACGCTCATACTGCGGAACTTGTAGACGATGATCTCTTCGCCATTGAGGCCATAGCGGCGTTGGCGAAACAGAATCGGACCCTTCGATGTCATCTTGACCGCCACAGCGATCAGCAGCATCAGCGGGGCGAGCAGCAGCAGCGCTCCGGTCGCCAGAACGATATCGGTTACGCGCTTCGAAACCGCGTCCATGCCGTGAAACGGGGTATCGCAGACAGAGATCGCCGGCATTCCGTTGATCTCCACGAGCCGGCCCTGGATCAGATCGAACGCGAACACGTCCGGCACGAAATAAATGGACGCGGTGGTGTCGCGCAGCTCGCGCACCATCTCGCCGATACGCGGCACATTGCTCAGGGGCAGGGCGATGTAGATAGAGGTCACGCCGTGCGAGCGCGCGAATTCAGCTACGTCTTTGCAATGCCCAATCAAGTGGGCCGGATCGATGGTGTCCGGAAGACGATCAGCGCTGCGGAAATCAAAGAAGCCCAGGAAGCCTTTGCTGGGCAGACGCCGCAGCAGCTCGAAGCCGACGCTGTTCGCTCCGATGATCAGATAGCTCGGTCCGTAGTCGCTATTGGCGATCAGCCAGCGCGCGCGCAGGCGCATGGCGTGTGCCGCATAGAGCGCAAACGGCGTGATGGCGAACCAGGTGAGCATCATCGCGCGCGAGAACTGCGCGGTGACTTTGAATGCGAATCCGACCAGCAGAAGAATGCACACCACCAGGAACCACTCGAGCACGATCCGCGGGAACGTCGTCGTGATGCGCGCACCAGCCATTTCCTCGTCGCGGCTCGCGCGGCCGAAAACACGGCTGGCGATCACGAAGGTAAGGACGGCTACAGCGCCGAGGCCGGGTGTAAACGGACCGCGGCAGACCAGCACACACGCGATCAGGCACAGCACCGCCACGAGCGGATCCAGCTGCTTGAGCACAACCAGCAGCGCGGGCTCCACGCTGCCGAATCGGATCCGCTTGGTTTGCTGCTGCCCGGCTGTTGCTGACGCGCCGGTGGGTTCAATCACGGCCGCCATTGTTAGTTCTCCGCGCCCTTCAGTGCTGCATTTGAACGTTGGCAAGGTACTCGATCAGGCTGTCCGAAGGCTTCGATGCCGTTCACGAAAATTCCCTGCGTAAAATTCCAGTGCGCCGATCATGCAAAGCGCATGCCGCCACGGCAGCGCGCCGCGCGCGCTAAAAATGGCGTCCATCTTTTGTCAAATACAGTGCAAGCCGCGCCGTGATCTTGGCGGAGCAGGGGCCGTGCGCAGAAGTAACCCGGGTCATACAGTGCCGCGTTTCCATACAGCTGTCTATGAAGACAGTCTTGCGCCCGCCGTGCAGGCGTGGCGAGGCGCGTCCTCGAGCTCAACATTGCGCCCGCATGCGGTGCGCGGTGCAGGCCTCGAAACCAACTCGCGACGAATCCGCCCTGTGACTCCAAGTAACTGAAAAAACAGCGCGGGAGGTGTGCCGGGTGTTGGCGCAGCAGCTGCGGCGGGCGCCCCGGCGCGCACCCCGGAACCAACATCGGAACAGGTTGGTTGGCGGCGGTCGCGCGTGTTGGTTCTGCGCACACCGCGCGGCGCTTCGTGCACGGGGCGCGGACCTCGAAAACAAGCTCGGCAGTGCATTTCCAACGGCGCAGGGCGCGTGTTTGCGTGGTGGTCATGTCGCCACCTGCCTACGTCTGCATGTTGCGACATTTGGAATGAGAGTGTGACGTGCGTTCTACTTTGCATAACGCGCAGCCTCACGTTCCGCTAACTCGGAAGAACCAGCGTTGCAAGGTCGGCAACGGGAACGAAGCAGCGCGTTTTCTTTTTACATATTTCGCGGGGATTCTTCTAATGGAGCGAGTCGCACACAACCAGAGCTCGAGTGGCCGGCTTTTTCGCCGTGATTTCGGTACCGTCGTTACCGGATTTATAGGCTGCGCCGTGTTGTTGATCATGGCCGCGCTGCCGGCCACTGCCCGGGCCGCCGTGTACATCGGTGGCAGTCCGCCCACGTCGGTAGTCGAGCACAGCAATTACTATTTCAAACCCTGGGTGTCCGCTCCATCCGGTTCGACAGTCAAATTCGCTATTGCCGGCAAGCCCTACTGGGCCGCATTCAATACTTCCACCGGTGTGTTGTCAGGTGCCGTGTATGCCGGCAACATCGGCTCGTACAAGAACATCAAGATCAGCGCAACGGATGGCAAGACCACCGGCAGCATGAGCGCTTTCGCGATAGCGGTCGTTGCGGCCGGTGGTACGACCACGCCGCCGACGAATCCAACACCGACCACCGCGACGCTGCAGCTGTCCGCGCCCACCTACACGGTCGCCCAGAGTGCCGGCGAGGTGACCGTCAAGGTCAATCGCGTTGCCAGCTCCACAGGGGCCGTGAGTGCCAAGTATGCGACGGCCGTCAGCTCTTCCAGCAACTCAGCGGTCGCCGGCAAGGACTTCACGCCCGTCAGCGGCACTGTGAGCTGGGCGAGTGGTGAGACGGCAACCAAGAGCTTCAATGTGCCCGTGATGAACACCACGCCGTTCACCGGCACCAAGTCTTTCACGGTTGCATTGTCCAATCCGAGCTCTGGCGCCCAAGTAGGTACACCGGGCAGCGCTGCGGTCTCGATCGCCGGCTCCGCCCAACCCACGCCACCGGCCACGGGCACAGGTGCGCCGTCGGCCGTGACCAACCTGCTGCTGGTTCAGCAGGGCGGGGTGAACAATGCCAATGCGCCTCTGACCAACTCGCAGCAGCTCAGCTGGTCTGCCGCGGCCGCGGGTGCGAACCCGATCAACCACTACAAGATCTACCGAAACGGCGCATCGTATGCCACGACCACTGCCCTGACCTACACCGATACCGCTGCGACCAACAGCAACGATCCGGCGTGGGGCAAGGCGACAACGGTTTATTCGTATAACGTCAGCGCTGTCGACAATTCGGGCAACGAAGGTCCGCAGGCCGCGCAGGTGGCCGTGTACGCCTACCGGAATGGCAAGTCGACCTGGGGCAACAACGATCTGTCCTACGGTTCGCTCAAGGAGAACTACTCCAGCACCGCGGGCTCGCCGCAGAATGGCTCGTTCGATGTTTCCGTGAACTTCATCAACGGCGGCTTCCAGCCGGCCGTGGCTCCGCCGCAGGCGCCGATGTGGGATCTCGAGATCGGTGCATTCAACTACGCCGTCGTCGACATCAACCCCGGTTCAGTCGTCAACAACACTCACCTGGGCTTCGGCACGGTTTCGCGCCTGCCCCCGGGCGACGTGTATGGCTGGCACCCCAGTGTCAACATCTACGACTACGGCCCGGCTCCGGTGGCCAACAAGTGGGCGACCTACAAGGTTCCTCTGACGACGCTCGGCATGGGCTTCTGCAAGTTCACCGGCTCGATCAGCGGCAACAAGCTGACAGTGACGGCCATCACTTCGGGTCCGGCCCTGGTGGATGCGGGTGGCTTCGTCACCGGTCCGGGTGTTCCGGCCGGCACGTACATCTCGGCGTACTCGCAACACGGTGCAATCGGTACGTTCACCCTGGCCGGCCCCGGCATCAACTCGGGCACCAAGGTGGCCAGCACGACGCTGACCTACCAGCGCACGTCGCTGTACAAGTTCGGCATGCAGCCGGATGTCCAGAACATGACGATGTTCTTCAACAACATGGGCTTCACCTTGAACTGACGAGGAGCGAAGCGCTCTCACCTGCCAACGGACGGCGGGCTGAGCGGCCGCCACGCGGTACGCCAATGCCGCGTGGCGGTTTCGATATCTACCTGAAATCGCTGGAAATTGCGGATTCCGGCACAAGCCCGGCCCGGTCGAGCCATCTAGTTCACATCCCTGGTTGGCGCTCATCCAGTAAACTCCCGCCCATGAATCCCCTGCCGGGCACTGCGCCCACACCATTAAGGGGATGTGGACGGGGAGACAGTTACTTGGCGCTACGTTTTGCCATGGGGATGATCGGCACGCTGCTGCTTGGCGTCACGGCGGCTATGGCTCAGGTCCCGCTTCCGCCTGCACCCACCGATGCGCCACCGCCGTCGAGCAATCGACCCCTGTTGCAGCTGGGTCCCGGCGATCAGTTGAAAATGGATGTATTCGGCCGTCCCGAAATGGACAGCACGATGTACGTCGGCGACGACGGCACCATTCGGGTTCCGCTGGCCGGCCCCGTCGCAGTCAGCGGGCTGTCACCGGCCCAGGCCGGTCAAAAGGTCGAGGAAGCCCTGAAAAAAGGACAGTTCCTGGTCGATCCCCATGTCACCTTTACGGTTCTCGTGTCCCGCAGCCAGCGCGTTTCCGTGTTCGGCGAAGTCCGGGCTCCCGGTCGCTATCCCATCGAGTCCAACACCACGATTCTCGATCTGCTCGCCCAGGCAGGTGGCGCCACCGAGCGGGGGGCCGATATCGTCTATATTCTGCGGCCCGACAGTTCCGGCACCCTGCAGCGGTTGCCGATTGACCTGAAGGGCGGCTCGATGACCAGCGACACCGGCATTCCGGCCGCTTTTCAGACCCTGCGTGCGGGCGACTCGCTGTTTGTGCCGTCCGCCGGCCAGTTCTATATCAACGGCGAAGTGCGTACCACCGGCGTATTGAAGCTCGACCCCGGCATGACCGTGTTGCAGGCTATCGCGAAAGCGGGCGGCGTCACTGAGCGAGGCAGCGCCCGGCGCGTATCCATCAAGCGTCGCAACGCTCAGGGGAGTTACACTGTGATCTCCGCAAAATCCGAAGAAAAAATTCAACCTGACGATGTGATTACGGTCAAGGAGCGGCTCTTTTGATCAACACCAAACCCACAGTGCCCATGCAGGCGCCCCCGGAGCAGTTGCTCGCCGGGCCCCTGGGTTCCGTTGCCGCGGAAGACGAAACTGCCGGCGGCATCTCGGTGCAGCAGATCATCAGCATCCTGCGCCACTACTGGATCGCCAGCGCGATTACCGCTGTAGTGTTGATCGCCTTGTCGTTCGTCGTCATCAAGATGTTGCCGAAGTCCTACGTTGCTACCGCAACGCTGATCTTCAATTACGAGAACAAGGACGTGCTGGCCGGACGTGAATTTCCCGTCGGCCAGGCTGGTACGTACATCCCGACGCAGATCGAATTGATTTTGAGCCGGGTCGTTCTCGAACCCGTCGTCGAGCGTCTCAAGCTGACCAGCGACCCGGAGTTTGCCCGTGGATTCCAGGGCGCGCCGGGTGCGCTCAGCGAGGTGGTCACCAACAACCTGCACGATATTCTGACGGTGCAGCCGGGTACCGGCGGCCAGCTGTTGTACATCGCCGCACCGTCGAAGAATCCCGAGCGCGCCGCGCAGATAGCGAACGCGGTGGCCGACGAGTATCTGAAGCAGGAGCGTGAGCGAACCAACGCGCCGGCCGCGGAGCGCGCCGAGCGTTATTCCAAGCAGCTGCAGGAGCTGCGTGAAAAGGCGATCCAGGCCCAGGATCGCATCACTGAATTTCGCCAGCAGCACGAGCTGACTGAAATCGCCGGGTCCGACGCCGGCGGTGATGCGGAAAGCGCGACCCTGCGCGACCTGCAGGACAAGCTGCAGTCGGCCCAGAATGCGCGGCGTGAGCTGGAGACGCGCCAGATCAGCGGCACCGCCAGCACCGATGCGGTGTTGGATTCCGGCGCCGTCTCCGCGCTGCGCTCGAAGCTCGCAACGGAAGACGGCCAGATGGCCGATCTGCGCGCGACGCTGGGACCCAAACATCCCAAGGTCATCGAGCTGCAGTCGGAGATCGAAGCCACCAAGCGCGCGCTCACCAACGAGGTACAGTCCTTGTCGGCCAACGGCACCGTGCAGTTGGCGCGTGCCCGTGAGCTCGAGGCGAAATATCAAACTGCCCTGGAAGCGGAGCGCACCCGCGTGCTCGACCGGCGGGGCCTGCAGGATCAGGGCGCGAAGATGTTGTTGGAGCTGCAGTCGGCACAGGCCAACTACCGGCGTGCGCTCGACGGTTACGATCAGATCATGTTCGCCACGGCCGGCAACTACGCCGACGTCAGCATGATCAGCCGGGCCGATCCGCCCGCCAAGCCGGCGAAGCCCAACAAGAACAAGTTCTTCATGATGGCCTGCCTGTTCAGCCTGGGAGTGGGCCTGATCTGGCCGTTCGGCTATGAGCTGTTTGTGAATCGCCGGCTGCGTTGCCGGGATGACATGGAGCGGGGCTTCGGCATCCCGGTGCTCGCCCAGCTGGGTCCGATCGAGGCTCTACAAGCCTAGGGCCTTTCGCGATTGGTGCGGACCCATTCCTTCGAATGGCGTCCGCGGGCCATGACGGCGATTTTCCAGACGAGAAAGAACGGTACCCGGGCGAGGTCCATCAGGCCCCGCAGCCCGGAACCGCTGAGCTGCCAGCCCCGCATCGTGTAGAGCAACAGCGAGACAGCGCAGCCGATTCCTACCCACAGCCAGGTCGTGGAAACACCTTGGGTGGCGGCCACCATGGCCAACACGATCAGCGCCGCTACGTTCACAGCAACATAGGACAACGGCAGAACCATCAGGTCGAGCGCAAGGTCGAAGCAGACGGCGCTGCGCCTGGCCAGGGCTGCGCGCAGCAGCGGAAAGGTCTTTTGACGGACCAGCGCAAATCGGCCCTGTTCCCAGCGCTGCCGCTGTTTACGCGCGTCCTGTTCGCCGGTCACCATCTCCGCATCGGCATGGGCCTCATCGGCGTAGGCCACCCGATAACCGGCCATTCCGAGCTCGATCCCGAACTCCAGGTCCTCCGTCAGCGAGAACGCTTGGTACGGAACCTTTTCGAGCAACGCGTGGGTAACACACCAGCCGTTACCGCGGATTCCGCAGGACAGGCCGAGTCGCTCCCGTGCACGGGATCTGACAATGTGAAATGACGCCTTCGCAATGCTCAGCAAACGAGTCCGCCACGAAGCATCCGGATTCGATATGCCGTAGTGCGCTTGAACCGCATGCTCGCCGGCCTCGATTCGCTGAGCGAAGGACTCCAACAGATTCGGGGAGGCTTTCGCATCGGCGTCGATGACGACGACGGCGTCGGCCCAACTGCGTGCCCGACTGGCGGCAAACGCGAAACTGAGGGCGTAGCCCTTGCCACGCTGCTCGCTGTCAACACGTTGCATCACATGTGCGCCCGCAGCGGTTGCAATAGCCGCCGTATCGTCAGTGCAGTTGTCCGCCACGACGACGATGCGGAACTGATCGGTGGGCCAATCCAGGCGCTGCAGGCTGGCGATGATATTTGCGATGACCGCGTGCTCATTGTGCGCAGGCACGATCACATCAAAACGCAACTTGCGCGCCGACGGAGCACGCGGCGGCAGGCGCGCCGAAAGCATCGTCAGGACGAACAGGTAAAAACTGGCTGCTGTCGCCGGGACGGCGGTAATCCAAAGAGCCGCTGATAGAATCAAACGTCGCGGGCCTTTAAATAATAAGTTGAGTATTGTACGCGGCAATTGCGCTGCAACGGCAGGACTTGTGCCACATTTTGCCGGGGGCGCCCAGCCCGGGGTGCGTAGCCCGGTAATTGGGAGCCCCCGCACCGCACGCGACGGGATTGTTTATCATGCTTTTGAACTCCTTCGAATGAGCTGCAACCCCTATGATCGATGACGCGTCAGAACTGGGCGACGGCCAGTCGCTCGACACCGATGTGTGCATCGTTGGTGCGGGTGCTGCTGGCATTACGCTGGCGCTGCAACTCGCTGGCACCGGGCTGAGCGTTCTCCTGGTCGAGTCCGGCGGTATGGAGGCCGAGGAGGCCGTACAAAAGCTCTACGAAGGCCACGTGGCCGACGAGCGCATGCACAGCGAACCGCACCGCTATCGGCAGCGGCGCTTTGGGGGCAGCACGACCATCTGGGGTGGCCGCTGCATGCCGCTCGATCCCATCGATTTTGAGCCTCGCGATTACGTCTCGTCCTCGGGTTGGCCCATCGATCTCGCCACCCTGCAGCCGTTTTATCCGCGTGCCAACCGGATTTGCGAGGCGGGTGAATTCGAGTACAGCGCCACAAAGGCGTTCGACCGGCCGCTCAAACCCATGATTGACGGCTTCCGCAGCGAGCATTTCAGCACGGACACGCTGGAGCGCTTCAGCTGCCCTACGGACTTCGGCGCGCGCTACGCACACAGGCTGCGTGCATCTTCCAACGTGCGTGTGCTGTTGCACGCAAACCTGACAAACCTGAATTTCCACCCGAACGGCGAAGCGCTCGAATCGGTGTCGTTGCAAACGCTCGATCGAAAGCGAACGACGGTCCGGTGTAAACAGGTCGTGCTGGCGACAGGCGGCCTCGAGGTGGTCCGCCTGCTGCTGGCCAACCGTGACAAATGGCCGAATGGCGTTGGTAACCAACATGACGTCGTGGGCCGTTACTACATGTGCCACATTGCGGGCACCATCGGGACTCTGAAGCAACCCGGTCCCGATCGTGTCTGGCACAACTATGACGTGACAGACGACGGAATCTACTGCCGGCGACGACTTGCGCTCACGGCCGAAACGCAGCGAAAACAGCGTATCGGCAACTTCATCGGACGCTTGCATCACCCGCGCATTACTGACCCTCAACATCGCACAGCGGTGCTGTCGGCGCTACAGCTTGCGAAAGGCCTGATCTCGTACGAGTACGGCAAGCGCCTGCACGGCGGTGAGAGCATGTCCTGGGGAACCTGGGGCAAGCACGTACGCAACGTGCTCGGCGGTGTTGGCGAGCTGATTGCCTTCGGCCATCACATGGCACGGGACCGATTCCTGGCAGCCCGCAAGTTTCCTTCGGTGATCGTCAAGTCAACAGCAGGACACTACAGCCTGGATTTCCATGCCGAGCAGGAGCCGTGCGCGGTGAGCCGCGTCGGCTTGAGCGACGAGCGCGACGCGCTCGGCATGCAGCGACTGCTCATCGACTGGCGCTACACGCCGCAGGACGTTGCCACAGTCCGGGAGGCCATGCGCCTGTTGGCCGAGGACATCGGGCGTTCGGGCATCGGCGTGTTTGAATACGATCCGGCGTCGATCGAAGTTGAGATTACGCGTTACGGTGCGTATGGCGGCCACCATCTGGGGACCACCCGCATGGGGACGGACCCCCGCTCGAGTGTCGTCGATCCCAACTGCCGGGTGCACGGAGTTGACAACCTGTTCATCGCCGGCGGGTCTGTTTTTCCTACCTCGAGTCAGGCGAACCCGACGCTCACCATCGTGGCGCTGGCTGTGCGGCTGGCGCAGCACCTGCGTTCCACAGCAGGGGCCGGGCGTCCGACCGCTATTTTGGCGGATGCAACATCGCGCTGAAGTCGATGCCGACGAGCGTCGAGTTGTAACTGGCCCGCTCGAGGTTCGAGTGGCGGGTGTAGCGTGAGCCGTAGGGTCGCACCGACAGCCAGCTGAATGCCTGGTACTTCACACTGAATTCGGCCGCATTGATGCGATCGTTGCGCCCGGCGAAGTCGCTGATTGCCTGGGTACCCTGGATGTTCTCCTTCGCGTACCGGTAGCTCAGGTTCAAGGTGAACCGAAAGTCGGGAGCCCAGCGGATTCCGCCTTCCACACCGGTGCTGATCTGCGGGTTGGCGCCGGCAGCGGAGCTCTCGACATCCCTGAAGGCCCGCAAGTTGACGCCTGTTTTGACGGTCAGCTGGCGATTGACTCCCAACGCGCCCGTAAACGAGTTGGAGCTGCCCAGGATCGTGCCCTGTGGACCCACCACGCCCGCATCAGTTGCATCGGCCGGATTGATGAGGCTCGAATTGCGCCATGTATAGCCAACTTGCATGTCGAACGACGTCAGACCGGTGACGGCATAGGTCGAGGTCAGCTGCGCGGACTTTTGATTGTATTTCGTGGCGTCGACAATGTGGTGAAACGAGCCATCGAGGTACGACCCGCGCACGCCCGCCGTGAGCTTGGAAATGCCCAGATAGAGGATCGAGACCGCCGCCGAGGTTTCCCGATAGCCGAACTCGGGGAACAGGGGTAGGGGCGAGTCCAACTGATGCCACTGGGGCGCCAGGTCGACACGCCAACGCGGTGTCACCAGGGTTCGGAAGGCGCCCCCGACAGTCCGGTCGGTCTGCAGCTCCAACTGCTGCGACAAGGTGTCGCCCGGCGCCGAGAGTGTTCTCGCCTGCGTGTAACTCAGGGTGCCGCTGAATACGGGGCCCAGGCGCCAGTCGAACAGGCCCCCGAATCGGCTTTCCCAGTGGCTCTGGGTGGTGTTCTCGGCGTATTGAAAGCGCGACCCCTGTGCATTGATTGCCAGTCGGTCGGGCCCCCCCCAATCGAAATCCGCTGTGCCGCCAATGATGTAGTGGGTGATCGTGTCTTCGAAAGAGGAGCCCGGAGCAAGCGACTGCTTGTCGGGCAGGGAGAAGACGTTCGAGTTGTGCTGAACATCGATGGTGGCGAACGGGTTGTAGTCGATGGTCGCACTGGCGATCCCCGTCATGCACAGGCAGGCCAACCCGGCGCTCGGCCTCACGAGGCGAGCGGCAGGAATCCATGGAGTCGGCTGAGAGTTGCTGGCGGTCAAAAGCGCTCTTTCCCTGTTTTTCTTGAATTTTACCCCGAGGCGGGGTCTGAGCGGGGGCCGGGCGTCACAAATCGCCGACAAGCGGCTCACAACCGGCCCTAGACGGCCAGGACCACCGTCGCCACCGCCAGAATACCCACAATCAGGCTGTTCCGGTCCTTCAGGGCAAAGACCACCGGATCGTCGTGCATCTCACCCCGTTGGGCCTTCATCCAGACCCGGCTGATCCAATACAGCATCAGCACGCATAGCAGCCAGATCAGCTTGGGCTGGCGATACAGGCCCTCAATCGCGGGGGAGTTGATGTACAGAGCCAGGACCAGGACACTCAGATAGCCTGCCGAGGTTCCCAGGCTCTGCAACACCGGCAGGTCTTCAACGTGATAGCCGCGACCAGCGGCCCGCAGACGCTGTTGCCGCCGCAACGAATCGAGCTCCGCAAAGCGCTTTACGAAGGCGAGGCTCAGAAACAGGAAGACCGAAAACAGCAGCAGCCAGAAGGATAGCGGAACGGTTGCAGCCGCCGCGCCAGCGATGATCCGCAGCGTGTACAGACCCGCCAGCGCCATGGCGTCGACAATTACGCGCCCCTTCAGGGAGAACGAATACGCAACTGTGACGACGTAGTACGTCGCAAATACCAACTGAAAGCGCGCCGGCAAAAATGCCGCGATGAGGATCGACGACCCCAACAATACAGGGACGAGCGCCAACCCCGCGCCGATCGACAAGGTGCCGGCCGCGAACGGGCGTTTCGATTTCCGCGGATGCGCGCGGTCGGCCTCGAGGTCCAGAAGGTCGTTCAACACATAAACAGACGACGCACATAAACAGAACGCAATGGTGGCCAGCACGACATCGACGAGGGACTGCGCGTTGCCGGTTCTGTGAGCTGCCAGCAGGGGCACGAAGATCAATGCGTTCTTGGCCCACTGATGAGGGCGGATGGCGCGAAATGCAGCGCGAAGTATGCGCCCGTGAGCCGGGAACGAGCGCAGAACCGGGGCTCCGGTGGCTGCCTCGCGCTCCAAGGCCGCTCCGCCGTTGGCAACGATCGCACCGTTCGCATGCCGCCACACCTTGAGGTCGCGGCGCTCATTGCCGCAATAGTCGAAGCCGCGCTCACCGAATCGCTCGACGAGCCGGGCCGCCTTGGAGTCGCCGGCGAGATTCGTCCGACCATCGCTTGCGATGACGCCGTCGAAGAGACCCAGGTGACCGGCGACCGCGTCGGCGAGTTTTACGTTCGCCGCCGTGCACAGCCACAGGCTTCGGCCGCCCGCGCGCTCGGTCTCGAGCCAACTCACGAATTCGCGGTTGTAGGGCAGCGCGGCAGGATTCAGCACCACGCGGCTGGCAATCTCGGCTTTCAACACCGCGCGGCCGCGCAACAGCCACAACGCCAACAAAAACACATTGAGCGGGTTGCGCTTGAGCAGCAGCAGCGTCGATTCGAGCAGGGTATCGCTCAAGATCAGCGTGCCGTCGAGGTCCACACACAAGGGGACCGCCAGGTTGGTGGCGCTCACGGCCATGTCGAAGCCACTGCGAATGCGCGTTTCGGCAATACCAGCACGGCAATCCATCCGAGGCAGACCGCGAGCCACAAGGTGACGAGGCGGCACGTGAGGGTGAGAAGAATCGCATCACCAACGGCGAAGCCGTGAGTCACCAGCAAGGCGGTCATGACGGCTTCGGTGCTTCCCAACCCGCCGGGAAGAAACGAAAGTCCTCCGACCAACACGGCCACGGCGTAGACACCTACCGCTGTGGGAATATCGGGATGGACACCCGGGAGCATCCCCGCCAGGACATTCAGGCCCACGCCTTCCAGCCCCCAGGCCACGAGTCCGATTGCGAAGCCGAAGACCAGCGGTGCCGGTCGAAGCAACGGCTTGGTGGATGCCAGCGCTGAGGTGATCCCCGTAAGTGCCTTCCGGAGGATCGCCGGTATCCCATGTATCGTTCCCAGACGCGCGGTAACACGATTCCAGGGCACCAGCGCAAACACGACGAGCGCACCGACAACCAGTGCGGCCGCTCCGAGTATCGCCCCCCGATATTCCGGGGAGCCGGCAAACAACAGCGCCGACAGAACCACCATGGCCACCAGGTCCAGCAGACGCTCAGCGAAGAACGCCGCTGCCGTCTTCGCCAGAGGGACACCCAGGGGCTGGTAGTAGCGGGCCCGGACCATTTCGCCAACCTTGCCGGGCGACAGCGTATAGGCAAAACCCGCCACGAACGTGAGCGCGGCAAAACGAAGTCCCAACGGGTGACCGAGCCGGGCCAGATAGGAGCGCCAGCGGATGATTCGCAGCACGTAATTCATGAGCGAGAACACCGCCGCCAGGGCGATGAGATCCCATGCTCGCAGCACCGGCGTCAAGGACACCTGGGCAAGATCGCCGCGCAGTGCATACGCGCACCATGCTGCGAATACGACCACGAGGGCGTGTGGGATGAAGCGTGCTATCTGACGCATAATGCGGACGATGCTACTGGAAGAAGACTACGGCTGTGCGAAATAGCCGTGCGGCAGTGCCATCGGTCACCTTATCGAACGAATTTTGAGAGCAGCTTCACGTAGCCGGACTGGTAGTAGATCCCCGGTTCGGCGACTACCCAGGAGGCCTCGGGCCAACCGACGTTCCAATCCCGGTAGGACTTCTGGGGCGGCTGCCCGGTTGGGGGCACGAGGGTGTGGGGGACGTCGCGCCCGGCGAAGGCATTGGGCCCCCCTGGCACGTAACCGGGAGCTGGCCCACATTCCGAGGTTAGCGAATCGCTCCAACGGCTGCCGTGCCAGAACCAGCTGTGGTAGATCTCGTTGGCCGAGCGCGTCGCTCCATAGCTGTACATGTTGCTCAGGTACACCATGGCGAACGGATTGACGCCGTGGAAGTAGTGCAATATTTCCAGGCCGCGCGTCTGGTAGCTCGCATTGTTGCTGGCGTCGAGGGCGTACGTAACCACGTCCATGTTGGTATTGCCGTACTGGGCGCGCGGATTGTTGCTTCCCCAGTGATACTGCAGGTCGTGCAGGAAAGCGCGGTACAGATCGTCGTCGCCGTTGAACCCGTAGATCTGACTTCCGGCCTTCACGTCGCGCAGCTTGTCGGCCAGCACGGTTTTCTTGAGCTCGGGATCCGCATGGGGCAGCGTCGTATAAAACAACAGCGCCTCACCCTGGTCCGCGTTGTAACGCGACCAGCCTATATCGTTGTACGGCTTGAGCTCCTTATAGTGAGCCTTGATGTACTTGTCGTATTCGGGCGCGTCCGTAATTGCAAACAAATAGATGGCGGCCAGCGCCGCGGAGGCGTTCTGATCCCCCTCGCTCCAGTCGGCGTTGCCGGCTTTCACCTCACCGGTGTCGCAATGAAGTTGCTTCGGCGTTTTCTGATAGTTGCTCCAGGCATTGACGGCGCGGGTCTTCAAATCGCTGGATTCGCGCGCCAGCGCCCCGATCCGCCCGTAGACCAGGGACGCATGTGCAAACATCCCGGCGGTCGCAATGGTCGCTGATGTGCAGCTGGGTATGTAGAAACGCGCGCTGGTATCGGAGCTGGGCGGCGAGGCCTGCGCATAACCAATCTCACCAACCTTCAGCGCCGCGCTGCCGTTGGGATACTGCATTTTCTTCAGCCAGTCGGTTTCCCACTTCACCTCATCGAGTACATCCGGGACGCCGTTGCCCGATTCAGGGATGTTGAAGTCGTCGGTAAAGGCTGCCGCATTCTCCTGGTAGGCCGTCAACAACTGGTGCACCGCCTGGGCGGCGAACGTTACGTACTTGTTGGTGTCCCCGGCATCGAACCACCCCCCCGACAGGTCTTTCACCTTGCTGCGATTGGTGCGATCGGTAATGTCATGGGCCTGTGTATCCTGGTCCGGACCGACGTAGGCGGGCGCGTCCGTCCAACAGGCATCCGCGTAGGGCTTCTGCTTGGCGAAACTGCTGCGCTGATAAAAATACATGCGCGTTGCGGCCTTCAGGATGTTGGCATAGACGCGGTCGTCGATCCGGAAGGTGGCCGAGCGCAGGTTGCGCTCCGGATCGTCGATGAAGTAGGTGCCTGGCGTGTTGACCGAGGAGAAATCGAACCACCAGCCATGATCGCCCGAGGACGCCTGCGTGGTGCCCCGCATCCAGGGGGTGAGCGTGCCCGAAAACACGACTCGTCCATCATCGACGTTGCGCACGCGATAGGTCGCGCCAGGAGTAAACTTGTCTATGATGTCGTAACCGACCTGGGCCTCTCGAACGACCGCCACCTTGGGGTCACCGGGCCGGTATCCGAACTGATCCACCAACAAATGGTGATTGAAGGGGACCTGCGCGCTCATCCCCGGGTTTGCCGGCCCCCGCACCGGCGTCTCGGAGGAGGCGATCGAGCTGCCGCCGCAGGCGCTGATCATGCACAGTGTCGGAATGAGGAACCGTTGGAATAATTTGATCATGGCTATCCTGTACTGTACCGCGGCATGAAGCTCACCGTCTGCATCGCGACGTATCGTCGCAATAGCCAGCTCGACGAGATACTGGACGACCTCACGCGGCAGAGCGTTTTACCCGATCAGGTAGTCGTGGTCGACAACGATGCCACGGGTGGCGCGCGCGCGGTCATCGAGAGGCGCCGTGGCAACAGCGCGCCCTTTCGTATCGACTATGCCGTTCAGCCGGAGCGAAATATTGCCAAGACGCGCAACCGTACTGTTGAGCTTGCGGAAGGGGCGTGGCTGGCGTTTGTGGACGATGATGAGCGTGCCCCGGAGACCTGGTTGCAGCGGCTGCTCGAGGCAGCCGAGAAGTACGCAGCCGACGGCGTGTTGTCACCAGTCGAGCCGCGGCTGGCCGTGGATGCTCCCGACTGGATTCGCAAGGGACGCTTTTACGACTTTCCCCATCAGCCCGAAGGCGCTGTCGTGCCATTGAATTGCATGCGCTTCGGCAATGTATTGCTGCGCGGGGATTGGTTGCGGGCCGAGCCGGGCCCTTTCGATGAGCGCTACCGGCTGGGTACCGGCGAGGATGGCGACCTGCTGGTGAGGTTGGCAAACAAGGGCGCCAGGATCGTCTGGAGCGAGACGGCCCCCGTCTTTGAGCCGGTGGACTCCACCCGCATGTCGTTGAGTTGGTTGTTGCGACGCGCTTTCTCGGGCGGACAGGAGTTCGGGCGCCAGAGCCTGCGAGGCATGTACGTCCGGGCGACCTGGATCACTGCGTCCTTGTTCTTCATCCGCGTGGTCGTGCAAATCGTGCTTGCCGCGGCACTGACTCTGATCTGCCTGCCTGCGGGGCGCCACCGGTCCGCGGGATGGCTCATTACGGTGTGGGCGAATCTCGGCAAGCTGGCGGCTTTCTGGAGTCCGCCGCTGCAAACCTACGATTGAGCGAGTCAGGCCGCGTTGGCGTTGCTCCATGCCCGCCAGCTCGCCCACGCAATGAGCGTCGGGACGACGATCGGAAGGGACGCCGCGGGCATTCCGTTGATGCCGAAATCCGGATACAGGGCGCCGGCTCCCAGGATCAACGCGGCTCCAACGCCGAATAGAACTGCGTCCGGCGGCAGACGCTCTGGAATCACTGTTCGCAGCACGCTGCTGAGCCGAGTACCGGGTGGCGTTTCATCGCGCGCGCGCAGCCACATTGTTATGACGGCGAGCCAGAAGGTGATGATGCTGAAGCGGCCCCAGTCGTGTGCAATGACATAAAGCGGGGAAGAGCAGAAAGACAGGTACAGCCAGTGAGTCCAGAGGATGTACGGCCGGCCGCCGGCCAACAGTCCTGAAACCAGCACCAGGGCCACCAGGGTGATGCACCAGACGCGCGGGAACTTCAGCACAAACTGCAGGATTTTCACGGGCGAGCCGAAGTAGTTGACCGCCTCGTCGCGCAGCAATTGGCTGTACACCGGAAACGGCTCGGTGTCGCGGGGAATGACCTCACCGGACAGGGAGTTGTAGGAGCGGTAGGCGGTTTCGGGAAGGTTGGGCGCCTTGGTGATGATGATTGCTGCAAGCAACGGCAGCGCGAGGGCCGCATATCTCACGATCTCACCCCGGCCGGGTCGCCGGGAACCCAGGCTGATCAGTGCCAGCGCGGGAACAAGCAGGAACAGCGCCGCTTCGTGCACTGCGACAACCACCAGGCACGCAACGAGTGACACGAGGATGCTGACGCTCCTGCTCGTGCGTCGAATGCACCACGCGACGATGAGGAACAACGCGAAGGCAATCATGAGTGGATCGCCCAGTTCCTCATAAAACAATGCGAAAAGTGGGCTGGCGAGCAGAACCGCGATGGTCAGTCGCGCCCAAAGCGTCATCGCGCGACTGTACAGCCCGACGACCAGGGTTACGGTGATGCCGATGCTGACCGCAATCACCAGCATGTTCAGGATCACGACGTCCGGGCCGTTCTTGGCAAGCAGATGGGTGACAACGCCGAGGAGCCCGCGAGCATGCAGGCCGTGCGAGCTGTCTACGAGCCACGCCTCCACCCAATAAACATCCATGCACAGGGATGGCCGACGCTGACAATGGCTCGCTCGCTGGAACGAAAGCAGTGCACAGCACACGTAGATGAGTGTCCAGGGCAACCATGCCCAGCGGCGTGCCTGGTAGCGGATGTCGTCAGTCAAGGCGTGTCGCTAAACCCTGGAACAGGTTGGCCGATCTTGCGGCCGACCGTACCGCAAGCTGCCCAGGGTGTCCAGCGCCGGCCCGGTGCGTGCCGGGGTCAGTTGGTCGTGAAGCCCATATTGTTGAAATACATCGTGATGTTTTGTACCGGCGGCTGGATGCCAAACTTGTACAGCGACGTGCGCTGATAGGTCATCCTCGTGCTGGCGATGTGCGTGCCGCTGTTGATGCCGGGGCCGGCGATGGAGAAGGTCCCGATCGCACCGTGCTGTCCATAGGCGGTGATGTACGTACCGGCTGGTATGCCGCCGCCCGTCACGAAGCCGCCCGCATCGACCAGCGGATCGCCGTTCACGATCGCGGTCACAGTCAGTGTGTTGCCCGAGATGGAGCCGGTGAAATCACAGGCTCCCATGGCTACGGCCAGCAGCGGCACCTTGTAGGTTGCCCAGGTGTTGGCTACCGGGGCGGGGCCGTAGTCGTAGATGTTGACTTGCGGGTGCCAACCGTAGACGTCGCCCGGGGGCAGCCTCGAGACGGTGCCGAACGGCAGGTCGGTGCTCTTGACCACGGAGCCGGGGTTGACGTCGATGGTGAAGTAGCTGAATGCGCCGAGCTCGAGGTCCCATTGGGGCGCCTGGGGCACCTGCACCGCGGGCTGGAAGCCGCCGTTCGCGAAGTTGACCGAGATGTCGAACGCCCCGCCTTTCGGGTTGCCGGCGGTGCTGGAGTAATTTTCCTGCAAGCTGCCGTAGGACAGATCGTTGTTGCTCCAGTTGGATTTGCCGTTCTGATAGACCCAGGCGGTCATCTGTCCCGACTTTGGTCCCTCGTTGCCGCCCGCGTCTACCGCGGTGACATCGTAGGTGTAGATGGTTGCCGCTTTCGACCAGGTCGGGTCGTTGCTGTTCGTCGCGGCGTTGTCGGTGTAGGTCAGATTGGTCGTGGTGGCGTATGACGCGCCGTTCCGGTAGATCTTGTAGTAGCTGATCGGGTTGGCGCCGGCGGTCGCGGCCGCCCAGCTGATCTGTTGGCTGTTGGTGGCAGTGTTGTTGGAGCCGCCCTGCTTGACCAGCTGCAGCGCCGAGACCTTCGAGGGGCCGCCCGTGGCTGGTGGGGACGCGCCTGCGCCTGCGCCGGCGATGGAGATGCTGGCAATGCTCGGGCTGCCGAGTGTGGCGCCGGCCGTGGCGGCCGACAGTCCGATGGCGAATGATTTGTTACCCGAGAAGGTCGGGCTGGTGTTGATGGGAATCGAGAACAGCTTGGCGCCGGTGTCACCGTCCGCCCAGGTCAGATTGCCGGTCTTGGCCGTGTACTGCGTGCCCGCAACCGCCGATCCGTCCGTGGTCGTGTAGGTCACCTGGATCGCGCCGCCCGAGCCGTTGACACGATTGACCGTCACGGAGACAGTACCGATGGTTTGCGCAACTGAATACGTT
>Ga0137415_10000107_pt1 | contig 65799 bp, 69 predicted proteins | sample CZODoug3_1_1_16f_FD_183082 | JGI IMG/M metagenome (GOLD analysis project Ga0137415, IMG submission 183082) | Vadose zone soil fungal communities from Angelo Coast Range Reserve, California, USA - CZODoug3_1_1_16fungal (Hybrid Assembly) | ecosystem: Environmental > Terrestrial > Soil > Vadose... | reverse complement strand
CTCACCATCCACGAAATGGGCACCGCGCGGATGGGGCGCGACCCGAAGACGTCGGTCCTGAACGCGCACAACCAGTGTCACGACGTGAAAAACTTGTTCGTCACCGACGGCGCCTGCATGGCGTCGACGGCATGTCAAAATCCGTCCATCACGTACATGGCGCTCACGGCGCGGGCGGCGGCATACGCAGTGGAAGCGATGAAACGGAACGAACTGTAAGGCCCCAGGGGTCAGGGACCAGGGAGGAAAGCAACGATGACCAGTCGACGCGACTTCACGAAAACGCTCGGTGCCGCAGCCATGGGGTTTGCCGTTCGCCCCCTAGCCCCGAGTCCCCAGCCCCTCGCCCTTAAGCGCAAACTCGACCGCGTCGGGCTCCAGCTGTACACGGTGCGGCACGAGATGGAGAAGGATTTCGCAGCGACGATCGCCAAGGTGGCCGCCGCCGGCTATCAGGAAGTCGAGTTCGCGGGCTACTTCGGGAAGTCCCCGGCCGACGTGAAGGCCCTGCTCGATCACCACGGCCTGACGGCGCCGTCGGCGCACATCCCATCGCTCGCGCCCGACCAGTGGCGCGCGTCGCTCGACGGGGCGAAGGCGATCGGCCACCAATACGTCGTCGTGCCGTGGATTCCCGCGGAGGCGCGCAAGACCCTGGATGGCTTCAAGCGGGTCGCCCAGGACTTCAACCGCGCGGCGGCCCAAGCCCACGACGCGGGCTTGCAGTTCGCCTACCACAACCACGACTTCGAATTCGTGCCCACGGAGGGCCGCCTGCCCTACGACGTCCTGCTCGAGACGACCGACCCCAAGCTCGTCCAGTTCGAGATGGACCTCTACTGGATCACCAAGGGCGGCCAGGATCCCCTCACCTACTTCGCGCGCTGGCCCGGCCGGATCCCGCTGGTGCACGTCAAGGACTCAGGGGGGCCGCCCGACCATAAGATGATGGACGTCGGCGCGGGAACGATCGACTGGAAGAAGATCTTCGCGCGGGAAGACCAGGCCGGCATCCGCCACGCCTTCGTCGAGCACGATCAGCCGGCCGACGCATTCGCCTCGATCAAGGCGAGCTGCGACTACCTGAAGCGGCTGGAGTTCTAATGCGGCGGCGCGACCTGCTGGGGGTGTTCGCGGCGAGCACCTTGGGTTCCCAGGCTACAGCCCCTAAAGGACTTCCTGACGGTCGCTGGGCTCGGCCGAGCACTGCCCGAAAGGGCACCGCGGGACGTCTGAAGCAGTCCGCCTGCCGTTGGCCATACCGCGGGATCCCGCTCCCCGAATTCTGTCGCGCCGCGGCGAAGATCGGTCTGGCGGGGATCGACCTGCTCGGCGCCGATGAGTGGCAGCAGGTGCGCGACTGCGGGCTCGTCTGCTCGATGGGCTATCCCGTGAGCCGCCGGGACTTCATCGCCACGGGGTTCAACGACCGGGCGAACCACGCGATGCTGCTGCGGGAGCTCGAGGCCACGATTCCGGAGGCGGCGCGCCACGGCGTCCCGAACGTCATCACGATGTTCGGCAACCGCCGCGGCAAGAGCGATGCAGAGGCGATCGACAACTGCGTCGCCGGACTGAATCAGATCAAGGCGCTGGCCGAGGCGCAGGGCGTGACGGTGTGCCTCGAGCTGCTGAACAGCAAGGTAGACCACGCGGATTACCAGGGAGACCACACCGCGTTCGGAGTCGCCGTGATGAAGGCGGTCAACTCGCCGCGCGTCAAGCTGCTGTACGACATCTATCACATGCAGATCATGGAAGGCGACGTGATCCGCACGATCCGCGACAACCGGGAGTACATCGCCCACTTCCATACGGGGGGGGTGCCCGGCCGCCACGAGCTGGACGGCACGCAGGAGCTGAACTGGCACGCCGTCGCGGCGGCCATCGCCGACACGGGCTTCCAGGGTTTCGTGGCGCACGAGTTCACTCCCACCCGCGATCCGCTCACGTCGCTCTCTGAGGCGGTCGCGGTGTGCACTGTTTGAAAGGCAGGCACCGGCATGACGCTGGTCCGGCAAGCGAAGCAGTACGACGTGTGCATCATCGGCTCCGGCGCCGGCGGCGGCATGGCCGCCCATGCGCTCACCCAGGCGGGCGCCGACGTCATCGTGCTCGAGGCGGGCGTCCCGTGGGACAACGCCAAGGACTCGGCGATGCTGACGTGGCCGTACGAGTCGCCGCGGCGCGGCAAGTCCACCAAGGAGCGGCCGTTCGGCGAGTTCGACGCGTGCATCGGGGGCTGGGAGATCGACGGTGAGCCGTACACCCGGGCGGCCGGCACCGAGTTCAACTGGTGGCGGGCCCGCATGGTGGGGGGCCGCACCAATCACTGGGGCCGCATCTCGCTGCGCTTCGGGCCGTACGACTTCAAGCGCAAGAGTCGGGACGGGCTGGGCGACGACTGGCCGATCTCCTACGAGGACGTCGCGCCCTACTATGACAAGATCGACCGGCTAATCGGGGTTTTCGGCAGCAAGGAGAACCTCCCGAACGAGCCCAACGGCGTGTTCCAGCCGCCACCGATGCCGCGCTGCCACGAGCTCCTGGTCAAGCAGGCGGCCGACAAGCTCCACGTCACCTGCATTCCCGCGCGGCTCTCGATCCTCACGCGGCCCTTGAACGGCCGGGCCGCGTGTCACTACTGCGGCCAATGCAACCGCGGCTGCCGTGTGAACGCGAACTTCACCTCCACCAACGTACTGATCGCCCCGGCGCTCGCCACGGGCAAGCTCACCCTCGTGACCAACGCGATGGCGCGCGAGGTGACGGTGGACAAGAACGGCCGCGCCTCGGGCGTGGCGTACGTCGACAAGACGACCGGAACGGACCAGCACGTGCGCGCCAAGATCGTGGTGCTGGCCGCCAGCGCCTTCGAGTCCGCGCGGCTGCTGCTCAACTCCCGGTCGGCACGCTTCCCCAACGGTCTCGCGAACGCGAGCGGCACGGTCGGCAAGTACATCACCGACACGACCGGGACGGATGTCGGAGGATTCATTCCCAAAATGATGGACCACGTGCCGCACAACCACGACGGCGTGGGCGGCATGCACCTCTACATGCCGTGGTGGCTGGAGGACGCGAAGCTCGATTTCCCGCGCGGCTACCACATCGAGGTGTGGGGCGGGACCCACCAACCCGGCGACGGGCTCATGGGCGGGATCCACCGCTATCCCCCCGGCGGCGGCTACGGCAGGCAGCTCAAGGACGACTACCGCCGCTATTACGGCGCCACGATCGGCTTCTCGGGCCGCGGCGAGATGATCCCGAACGACGACACCTACTGCGAGCTCGACCCGCGCCTGGTGGACCGGTGGGGCATCCCGGTGCTGCGCTTCCACTGGAAGTGGTCGGACCACGAGTACCAGCAGGTGAAGCACATGCAGGAGACGTTCCGCGCGCTCATCGCGGAGATGGGCGGCGAGGTGTTCTCGCCCATGCCCAGCGCGGAGCGGGGCTACGGCATCGCCGCGGGCGGCACCATCATCCACGAGCTCGGCGGCCTGCGCATGGGCGACGACCCGAAGACCTCGGTGCTCAACCGCTGGTGCCAGGCGCACGACTGCAAGAACCTGTTCGTGACCGACGGCGGGCCATTCGTATCGCAGGCGGACAAGAACCCGACCTGGACGATTCTCGCCATATCCCTGCGGACGAGCGAGTATATCGCGGACCAGATGAAGAAGGGAGCGCTCGGATGAAGCGTCGCGACGCGGTGCACCTCCTCGCCGCCGCCCCGCTCGCGGCGGCGTTCCGCTGGGCTCCGGAGTCGGTGCGCGAAGCGGCGGCGCTGGCGCGCCAGGCGCTCGAGCACGGCGCGCGGTACGCGCCGAAGAGCTTCACCGCCCACGAATGGGACACGGTCCGCCTGCTGGTCGATCTCATCATTCCCAAGGACGAGCGCTCGGGCAGTGCCACCGATGCCGGCGTCCCGGAGTTCATGGACTTCATGCTCGGGGATGATCCCGAGCTGCAGACGCCGATTCGCGGCGGTCTGGCCTGGCTCGATCACGAGTGCGACGACCGTTCCGGCAAGACGTTCGTCACCTGCACCGACGCCGAGCGGACCGCGTTGCTCGACGACGTCGCGTGGCCCAAGAAGGCGAAGCGCGAGCACGCGGCGGGCGTCGCCTTCTTCAACAGCTTCCGCGATCTCACGGCTGCGGGGTTCTTCTCGAGCAAACTGGGCGTGCAAGACCTGCGCTACATCGGCAACACGTTCCTCGCCGAATGGAAAGGCTGCCCGCCCGAAGCGCTCGCGAAACTCGGGGTGAGCTACGGAGCGTGAGGCCGGGGAAGGGGAAAAGGCCGGGGAAGGGGGAAGGGGAAGCGTAATGGCCGATCGTCGCCTGGGCGTCGGGTTCATCGGGAGCGGCTTCAACGCGCGGTTCCACCTGCACGCCTTCCAGGCGGTGCGCGACGCGGACGTGCGCGGGGTGTGGAGCCCGACGCGGCAGCGCGCCGAGGAGACGGCCGCCCTGGCGCGCCAGCTCGACCTCGGGTCTGCGAACGCCTACCGCTCGATCGCCGAGATGGTGGCGGACCCGGAGATCGACGCCGTGTGGCTGTGCGGCCGGAACGACGCGCGCATCGAGAACGTGGAAGAGATCACCGATGCAGTGGTGCGCGGCAAAGCAGAGCTCAAGGGGATCGCGTGCGAGAAACCGCTGGCGCGCAACCTCGCCGAGGCACAGCGCGTCGCCGAGCTCGTGACGCAGGCCGGGATCGCCCACGGCTACCTCGAGAACCAGGCGTTCGCCCCGGCCGTCGCGCACGGACGGGCCATCATCTGGAGCCGCGGCGCGGCGCTGACCGGCCGCCCCTACCTCGCCCGTGCCGCCGAGGAGCACAGCGGGCCCCACATGCCGTGGTTCTGGCAGGGACAGCTGCAGGGCGGCGGCGTGCTCAACGACATGATGTGCCATTCGGCGCTGGTGGTGCGTCACCTGCTGACCAAGCCGGGGGCGCCGCTCTCGACGGTGCGCCCGGTGCACGTGACCGGGCACATCGCGAGCCTCAAGTGGAGTCTCCCCGAGTACGCGAAGCGGCTGCAGCAGCAGATGGGCAAAGAGGTGGATTATACCAAGCGGCCGTCGGAGGACTTCGCCAGCCTCATGATCGAGTTCGAGACGGACGACGGCGCGACCGTGCTGGGAGAGGCGACGACGTCGTGGAGCTTCGTGGGCGCGGGGCTGCGTCTCTCGGCCGAGCTGCTCGGTCCCGAATACTCGATGTCGTGGAACACGCTGGACAGCCCGCTCAAGCTCTTCTTCAGCCGCGAGGTGAAGGGCAAGGCCGGTGAGGACCTGGTCGAGAAGCAGAACGCCGAGATCGGCTTGATGCCCGTGGTGGCGAGCGAGCCGGCCGCCTACGGCTACGAAGCCGAGGACCGGCATTTCGTGAGAGTGTTCCTGGGCTGCGCGCAGCCCGAGCTGACGTTCGACGACGGCGTTGAGGTGGTGAAGCTGCTGATGACGGCCTACATGAGCGCCGAGCAGGGGAAGACGCTCGAGTTCCCCCCCAAAGGACTGGAGGCATTCGTGCCTGCTGTCGCGAAAGGAACGTGGAGACCATGAGACAATTGCGGATTGTGGATTGCGGATTGCGGATTGGAAGAGCGGCCGTCGAATCCGCAATCCGAAATCCACAATCCGCAATCGGTTCGCTGGCGCTCCTGGCGCTGATTTGCAGTCCCGTGCGCTCGCCGGCGCAACAGTGGCCCGTCCACTCCCTCGACCGCCCCCGTCCCCCGGTCATCGACCCGGGCCCCGAGCGGCCCCCGGTGCCGCCGCCCTCCGACGCGATCGTGCTGTTCGACGGCAAGGATCTCGGGGCTTGGCAGTCGCAAGACAGCACCCCCGCGAAATGGGTCGTGCGGAACGGGTACGTCGAGGTCGCGCCCCACACCGGCGTGATCATGACGAAGCGCGGCTTCGGTGACTTCCAGCTGCACGTCGAGTGGGCCGCGCCCACGCCGCCCAAAGGCGAGAGTCAAGAGCGCGGCAACAGCGGCGTCTTCCTGATGGGCCACTACGAGATTCAGGTGCTGGACACCTACCACAACGACACCTACGCCGATGGTCAGGCCGCGGCGGTGTACGGGCAGACGCCCCCGCTCGTCAACGCGTGCCGTCCTCCCGGCCAGTGGCAGACGTACGACATCGTGTTTCACCGGCCGCACTTCGCGGCCGACGGCTCGGTGCGGGACTCCGCCCGCGTCACCGTATTCCACAACGGGGTCCTCGCGCAGGACAACACGGTCATCACGGGCTGGACGGTGCACGGGAGCCGGGCCCATTACCAGCCGCACCCAGACAAACTGCCGCTCGTGCTGCAGGATCACGGCAATCCGGTCCGCTATCGCGACATCTGGGTGCGCGAGCTCGGCGGCTCGCCTTAGCACGACGCCAACCCATGATCACGCTCCCGACACTGCTCCTGGTCCTGACCGCGGACTCCGCGATTTCCGTCATCCCCCGCCCGGTGCACGTCACGCCCGGACCGGGGGCGTTCGTCGTGACTGGCACGACGGTGATCGTCACCGACCGCGCCACGCGCCCGCTGGGCGAGCTGCTGGGCGATTACCTCTTCCCCGCCACCGGCCTGCGGCTCGCCGTCCGCGCGGCGGCGCCGGCCGGCGCGCGCGTGATCACGCTCCGGCTCGACCCGGCGCTGACGGGCCTTGGCGCGGAGGGGTACCGACTGGACGTCACACCGGGTCGCATCACGATCCGCGCGCCGCAGCCGGCAGGGGCGTTCTACGCGGTCCAGACCCTGCGCCAGCTGCTCCCGGCGGCCATCTTCCGCCAGGCGCGAGTGCCGACTGCCGTCTGGACGATTCCCGCCGTATCCATCGAGGACTTCCCGCGGTTCCGGTGGAGGGGCATACACCTGGACGTGGCGCGCCACTTCATGCCGAAGGAGTTCGTGAAGAAGCTCGTCGATCTCGCCGCGCTCCATAAGCTCAACCGGGTGCACCTGCACCTGACCGACGACCAGGGCTGGCGGATTGAGATCCACCAGTACCCACGGCTCACCCAGGTAGGCGCGTGGCGGCGTCAGACGATCATCGGGCACCCCGACCGTGACTCGACCAAGTGGCGCTTCGACGGCCAGCCGCATGGCGGCTTTTACACCCAGGAGGACATCGCGGAGCTGGTCGCGTATGCGCAGGCCCGGTTCGTCACGCTCGTGCCGGAGATCGAGATGCCGGGCCATTCCCAGGCGGCAATCGCCTCGTATCCCGAGCTGGGCAACAAGCCCGACACACTTCCCGTCTGGACGGCCTGGGGTGTGGACGAAAACATCCTCAACCCGTCAGACGCGACGATCCGGTTCGAGCAAAACGTCCTCACCGAGGTGATGGCCCTGTTCCCCGGGCGCTGGATCCATATCGGCGGCGACGAAGCGCCCAAGACCCAATGGAAGGCGAGTCCGCTCGCGCAGGCCAGGATCCGCGAGCTCGGCCTCAAGAATGAAGACGAGCTGCAGAGCTACTTCACGCGCCGCATGGATGAGTTCCTCACGGCGCACGGTCGCTCGCTCGTGGGCTGGGACGAGATCCTCGAGGGCGGGCTCGCGCCCAACGCGGTCGTCATGTCGTGGCGCGGGATAGACGGCGGCATCGCGGCCGCGCGCGCCGGGCACGACGTGGTGATGACGCCCGGGTCGCATACGTACTTCGACTACTATCAGTCCGCCGACACGACTACCGAGCCACTGGCGATCGGGGGGTTTCTGCCGCTCGACACGGTGTATGCCTACGAGCCGGTCCCGGCGGCCCTGACGCCGGACGAAGCGCGCCACGTGCTGGGCGCGCAGGGCCAGCTGTGGACCGAATACATCCCCGACCCGAAACGGGCGGAGTACATGGCGTTCCCGCGGGCGGGCGCGCTCGCGGAGGTGCTGTGGACGCCGCGCGAGGAAAAGAGCTACCCGGACTTCCTGGCACGGCTCGCCACGCATCTCGCGCGGCTCGCCGTGCTGGACGTGAACTACCGGCCGCTCGGGAACTAGCACAATGCGAGTAAGTTTACAGCCCGTCCCGCAGGACCCCGGGAGACACCTCGCATGACGACGCTGCACTGGATCGATTACGCCATCATGCTGCTGTACTTCGCGTTCGTGCTCGGCATCGGCGCGATGCTGCGGCGCTACGTGCATACGAGCGAGGACTTTTTCCTCTCGGGCCGCTCGATCCCCGCCTGGGTGACCGGTCTCGCGTTCATCTCGGCGAACCTGGGCGCACAGGAAGTGATCGGGATGGGTGCCTCGGGCGCCAAGTACGGGATCGCGACGAGTCACTTCTACTGGGTGGGCGCGATCCCCGCCATGGTGTTCGTGGGGCTCTTCATGATGCCGTTCTATTACGGCTCGCGCGCCCGGTCCGTCCCCGAATATCTGAAGCTGCGGTTCGACGAGAAGACGCGAGCGGTGAACGCCGTCTCGTTCGCCGTCATGACGGTGTTCTCGTCCGGCATCTCGCTGTATGCGATGGGGAAGCTGCTCAATCTGCTGCTGGGATGGAGCTTCGACGCCAGCATCCTCGTGGCGGGCGGCATCGTGCTCGGGTACATCTTCCTCGGCGGCCTGACGAGCGCCATCTACAACGAGGTGCTGCAGTTCTTCCTCATCGTGTTCGGCTTCGCCCCGCTGGTGTTCCTCGGGCTGCGGGACGTGGGCGGGTGGGCGGGGCTCTCCGCGCGGCTCGCCGGCGTCGCCACCGGCAACGGCTACGCGGCGGGCGCCTACACGCGGAGCTGGGCGTTCATGGGAAGCGCGTCCGCGAACCCCGTCGGCGTCGAGTGGTTCGGCCTCGTCATGGGCCTCGGGTTCGTGCTGTCGTTCGGGTACTGGTGCACGGACTTCCTCGTCGTGCAACGCGCCATGGCGGCGAACTCGATGACGGCGGCGCGGCGCACGCCGCTCATCGCCGCGCTCCCCAAGATGCTGTTTCCCTTCCTCGTGATTCTTCCCGGCATGCTCGCTCTGGTCGTGAGCTCCACCGCCGTGCGGTCGACGAGCGTCCCGGCGCCGGGTGCGCCCGCGGTGGCCAGTGCCGCCGCCGCGGCGACGGTCGCTCCGGCGAATCCGGTCCCGGAGCGGCGGGAGGGGATCGTGCCGCCCAAGCTCGACCCGCGCACCGGCGAGCCGCTGCGCGACGCCCGCGGCCGCGTGGTGCTCGACTACGATCTCGCCACGCCGATGATGCTGATGCACTTCTTCCCCGCGGGGCTGCTCGGGCTCGGGCTCACGGCGCTGCTGGCGTCGTTCATGTCGGGGATGGCCGGGAACGTGACGGCCTTCAATACCGTGTGGACCTACGACCTGTACCAGAGCTATATCCGGCGGGGGGCGCCGGACTCGCACTACCTCGCGATGGGCCGGTTCGCGACGGTGTTCGGGGTGGCCATCTCTATCGTAGCGGCGTACGTGGCGGCGTCGTTCAACAACATCATGGACTTCCTGCAACTGGTGTTCGCGTTCGTGAACGCGCCGCTGTTCGCCACGTTCGCGCTGGGCATGTTCTGGCCACGGGCCACCGGCCACGGGGCCTTCACCGGCCTCGTCTCCGGCATCCTCGCCGCGGCCGTGCACCACGGGATGTCGCTCCCCGCCGGCGCGCACGTCGGCGTGAAGGGCGGGTATTTCGGCGTGGTGACGACGTACCCGAGCGAGCTGGCCCAAACGTTCTGGACCGCGATCGCGGCGTGGGTCACGTGCTTCGTCGTGACCATCGTCGTCAGCCTGCTGACGCGACCCCGGCCGGCGGAGCAACTGCACGGCCTGGTGTACGGGCTGACGCCCAAGCCCACCGACGACGTGAAGCGGTGGTACGAGCGCCCCGGCCCGCTGGCCGTGATCGTGTTGACCCTGACGGTCGCTTTGAACCTGATCTTCTTTTAGGGCGGAAGGGGCGCGGCGTGGGAATCGACCTGCGGATGCCGCTGGGCGCGTTGTTCGGCGTGCTGGGCCTGCTGCTCACTCTGTACGGCGCCGCGACGCGCGGCCAGCCGGGCACTGAGCCGACGGGCGTACCGGTCAACCTGATCTGGGGCGTCGTCCTCCTCGCGTTCGGGCTGTGGATGCTGTTGCTTGCCCGCCGCGCGCGACGGGCGTCCAAGATGTAGCTTGCTCGATGGGGATCACTTCGGAGGAGAATACCACATGAAGCTTCTCACACTCGCGCTGGCCGTGCCGCTCCTAGCCGCCACCGCCCCAAGAGCGGGCGCGCAGGAGGCGCCCAAGGGCCCGGAGCCGCTCCAGGTCGGAGTGGCCGCACCCGACTTCGCGCTCCCGGGCGCGACGCGCTACGGCGTGCTCAGGAATCCGATCCACTTGAGCGATTTCAAGGGGAAGACGGTCGTCCTCGCCTTCTTCTATAAGGCGCGAACCAAAGGCTGAACGATCCAAATGCATGCGTACCGTGATCAGTACGCACAGCTGTTTCACGACGGCCGCAACGTGGTGCTCATCGCCATCAGCGTGGATCCCGCCGACACGCTCGCCGCGTGGGCTCGGGACGACGAGTTCCAGTATCTGTTCGCGAGCGACACCGGGGGCGTCATCGGCAAGACGTACGGCGCCACCAATCCGAAGTACGGGCTCGACAACCGCACCCTCTTCGTGGTGGGCCCGGACGGGAAGATCGCGTACCGCGCGACGCCGTTCCGGGAGATCGACCCGACGGCGTACAAGGAGTTGGGTGCGGCGATCGACCGGGTGGCGCCTAAGCCGGCGGAATAGTCAGTCCCCGAGCAGCCGCCGCAGCACCGCGGCGATGTCCTGCTCGGCGCCGGCGCCGGTGTACACGACTTTGCCGGCGCGATCGAGCACGACGATGTAAGAGGTCGTGGGCGCCTGATACGCCCGCACCGCCGCTCCGTTCGCATCGTACAGCACGGGGAACGGCAGCGGGGCCGCTGCGAGGTGGCGCTTGATCGACGCCGGGGTCTCGTTCACGCCGACGCCGACGGCGAGGAACGTCACCTGAGCGCCGTACTTGGCATGCGCCGCCTTGAGCGACGGCTCGAGCGCCTTGCACAGCGGGCACCACGTAGCCCAGAACTCGAGCAGCAGGGGCTGCTTCCCTACGTACTGCCCCAGGTCCACCACCTTGCCATCGAGACCGGCGAGCGTCACGGCGGGCCCCGTGGTTCCGAGGGGTAGCCCCACGTCCTGCCCGGCCAGCGCCACTGGGAGGGCGAGGAGACAGCCAGTCGCCAGAGCCAGCAATCGCATCGTCACAAAACCGTGCCCATTTGAATGAAGTAGTACTCCGCCATCGCGAGCAGCGCCACGCCCGCGACCTTCTTGATCCACAGCGTCCAGGCGCCGGCCCGGGGGAGCGACGCTAAGGAGCCCGAGAATACCCCGACGACCACCAGCAGTGCTGTCATCCCGAGCGAGAAGACGAAGAGATAGATGAAGCCCAGCGTAGCACTCCGCGTCGTGGCCACCCACGTGAGCACCGCCGCGAAGGCCGGGGCCCCGCACGGCGCCGCGACGATGCCGGACGTGGCACCGAGCAGAAACACACCCCCGTACGATCCCCCCGTGAGGCGTCCGGCCCACTGCAGCAGACGTTGCGGCGCGGACACGGGAAACACATCCAGCATGGCAAGGCCGAAAACGAGCAGCAGGTTCCCGATCGCGAAGCGCGCCCACGGGCTCGCGCTCACGGTGCCGAACAGCGACCCGGTGAGGCCGGCGATGAGGCCGAGGATCGCGTAAAACAGCGCCAGCCCCGATACGTAGGCGAACGTCAGTCGGGCCGCTCGAGCGCGGGAGGTGCTCCCGGCCCCCGTGCCCGCGAGGATACCCGCCGTGATCGGGATCATGGGGTAGATGCACGGCGTGAGGCTCGTGACGAGGCCCGCGCCGAACAGCGTGACGAGGGCGAGGAGCGGGCTCTTCGCCAGCGCCTCGCCCAGGTCCACCACGACGAACAACAGGCCGAGGGTCAACGTCGGCTACAAGCTCCACCCCGACCGATAACGTGGATGGATGAACTCGTCCGGGAAACTCACGTTCGTCACCTGGCCGTTTTCCGGGTTGATCTCCAGCGCCCGGCCCAGCCGTACCGCGAGACACCCGAGCAGTACCATCGACGACAGCCCTCCCGCGTGGCCATCGAACGTCGAGCCCGCGGGCGGCCCGCCCTTGCACGCCGCGATCCACTCGGCGTAGACGCCGGGCGAGTGCGGGTACTTCGGCTGCTGCGCCGGTAGGGGTGGATCGCCGCTCGCGACGCCCTGCTTCGCGGACGTGAGCAGCTTAGCGTCGTCCCCGTACGTCCCCGCGGTCAGCTTGCCGTCGCTTCCGATCCAGAGCTGCCCACCGCCCTTGTCGAACGGCCACGCCAGCTCGTCGGCCACTTCGACCGGTCGCGGCGGATAGAGACTGCCGTCGCGCCAGACCACTTTCACCTCGGGGCGCTTCCCCTTCGCCGCGAACGTGTAGCTGATGCGCGAGCCGGCCGGCGCGGTCTCCTTGAAGAGCGGTGTCGACTCGGCCTCGATGCGCGTGGGGTAGCCGAGATCGAGGGTCCAGTAGGCGGCGTCCATGATGTGGCACGCCATGTCACCCAGCGCTCCCGTACCGAAGTCCCAGAAACCGCGCCACTTGAACGGCGCGTACGCCGGATGATACGGCCGCTCCGACGCGGGCCCGAGCCACAGGTTCCAGTCGAGCGTAGCGGGAGCGTAGTACTCCTCGAGCGGCCGGTCGAGCGCCTGCGGCCAGATCGGCCGATTGGTCCAGAAGTGCACCTCGCGCACCGACCCGATGGCGCCTGCTTCGACCAACTCGCGGATCTGGCGCGTGCCGTCGCGCGCGTGCCCCTGGTTCCCCATCTGGGTCATGATCTTGGGATGACTGCGCGCGTAGTCGGCCAGCGCGCGCACTTCGCCCATGGTCCGGGCGAGCGGCTTTTGGATGTAGGTGTGCTTCCCCGCCTTCAGGGCGAGCATTCCGGCGGCGGCGTGCGAGTGGTCGGGCGTCGACACCGTCACTGCGTCGATGTTCTTCGACTCCTTGTCGAACATCTCGCGGTAATCCTTGTATCGCTTCGCTTTGATATAGGTCTGGAACGCGTCTTCGGCGCTCTTCCAATCCACGTCGCACAGCGCGTAGATGTTCTCCCCCTCCATGCCGCGCACGTCGTTGCGGCCCATGCCCCCCACGCCGATGCAGGCGACGTTGAGCTTGTCGCTGGGCGCGCGGTAGCCACGGCCCAGCACGTGCCGAGGCACGATGGTGAACGCCACGCCGGCGCCCATGTCGCCGACGAATTTCCGTCTCGAGATACGTTTACGTGACATGATGCGACCCTCCTCAGTCGGCCGCCACGGGCGCGGGCGCGCGCGCGCCCCCCGGGCGAAACATGGCTGCGAATAGGACCAGAACGACCGCGGCGAACCCAGCCGGCAGCACCCAGAAGCTGGGCCACCGCGCGAGACTCAAGCTGGCCGCGCCGCCCAGGAACCGGTTGTACACGTTGCCCGCCACCTGCGCGCCGATGAGCATGCCGACGCCATAGGTGACCAGCACCAGGAATCCCTGCGCCTGGCCGCGAATCGCGGGTGTCGATTTCTTGTCTACGTAGATCTGACCGGTGACGAAAAAGAAGTCGTAGCACACGCCGTGCAGCAGGATCGCGATGATGATGAGCGAGAGGACCGCGGAGGGCGCCGCCACGGCAAACAGGGCGTAGCGCACGACCCAGGCGGCCATGCCCACCATCAGCATCCGCTTTACCCCGAGCCGCACGAAAAAGACCGGCATGAGCAGCATGAAGATCACCTCGGACATTTGCCCGAGCGACTGCGTCGCCGCGATCTTGGTGATGCCCGCATCGCCCAAGAAGATCTGGGTGAAGTTGTAATAGGCCGCCAGCGGGATGCACAGCAGGAGCGAGGCGGCGATGAAGACGTAGAACGCGCGGTCGCCGAGCTGCGCCAATGCATCCAGACCGAGGATGCTGCGCAGCGAGACCCGCTGCCCGGCTCCGGGCGGTGGTGTGTGGGGCAGTACGAAGCTGAAGAGCCCCAAGAGCACGCTCGCCGTGGCGGTCGTGTAAATCGGCAGAGCCGTGGGCTCCGGGACAACGCCGATCAGCGGTCCCAGCACGAAGCTGATGAACAGTCCCGCTACGATCCAGCCGGCCGTACCGAACACTCGGATCAGAGGAAATTGCTTCTCCTGTGACTGGATGTGGTGGAACGCCAGGCTGTTCGCGAGGCCGAGGGTCGGCATGTAGCACAGGTTGTAGAGCAGCAGGAGCAGGATGAACACGACGGGCGCGCCCGCGGCCCCCGGCACGGCGAACATGATCACGCCGCCCAGCAGGTGGAGCACGCCGAGCACCTTCTCGGTCGCGAAGTAGCGGTCCGCGACCAGCCCGAGGAAGAACGGCGCCACGATGGCCGCGATCGGGTTCACCGTATAGGGCCAGTGTGTCAGCGTCTCCATGCCATGATGGGTCATGTACACCGCGATCGTCGTGTACCATGCACCCCAGATGAAGAACTGCAGAAACATCATCGCCGACAGCCTGGCGCGGACGGTCACGGCAGCACCCGGATCTTGATGTTGCGGAACGTCACAGGGTACTCGTGCTCCTGCAAGCCGATGTAGCCCTCGGCGTTGCGGCCGTAACGCGGGTGCGGGGCGAACTTGCTCGCCTTCACTTTGGCCTCCCAATCCGGGCTGCCCAGCTCGTACTGGACCACCTTCACGCCGTTGAGCCAGTGCTCGACGTGATTGCCGTTCACCACGAGGCGCACCTGGTTCCACTGGCCGGGGCCCTTCACGACTCCGGCGGGCGACGGATACAGGCCGTAGTCGGCGCCGGCCGCCGTCAGGCGGGACTGGCCGTCGGGATGCCCGACGTCGTCGAGCACCTGCATCTCCGGAGCGCTCCAGTAGATGGCGTTGTCGTCCGCATCTTCGCTCGCGCGGTAGAAGATCCCGCTGTTGCCGTTCTTCGCGATGTTCCACTCGAGCGACAGCTCGAAGTTCTTGAACTTCTCCTTCGTGATGATGTCGGCCGCCGGCTTGACGCGCTTCAGCGTCCCGTCCACCACCTGCCACCCCGATGGCATCGAATCCATCTTCCATCCGCGCCACCCTGCCGTGGTCTTACCATCGAACAACAGACGCCAGCCCGCGGCGCGCTCCTCCGCGGTAAGCGTGTTGAGCGGCGCGGCGCCGCCGGCCGAGCCGGCCTGCTGGGCACCGGCCGCGCCCGGTGCCGCCAACCACGCGCCTGCCAGACACGCCCCGAGCAGGCTCATTGCCTTCAGGTGGTTCACGTGCTCCTCCTCTCGTCAGGTTTCGGGGGAATCGGGCGTCAATGCTACGATACGCCCGGGGTTCGGGGAAGGTTGGGCGCAAAGCCCGTGCCTCGAGGGGTCAGCGATGAGGATCACTCGGGCAGACCCGCGAGCTGCTTGAGGCGGCTCTGCACGACCCGTCTGGCGCGCTCGCTCCTGGTGATGACGAGGATGGCGTCGTCCCCCGCGATGGTCCCGATGACTTCCTCCCACCCTGCCCCGTCGATGGCGAGGCCGAGCGATTGGGCGCCCCCCGCCGGCGTCTTGACCACCAGCAGCGGCCCCACCCCCTCCATGGCTACGAGCATCGCCGGCAGAACCTGATCGAGGTGATGCCGGATGCCGGGGCCGCTTTCCGGGGGCGGGGCGTAGTGCGAGCCTCCGTCGGGCGCGGCCACCTTGGCGAGGCCCAAGTCGCGGATATCGCGCGACAACGTCGCCTGCGTGACGGCGAACCCTTCTCCCTTGAGCAGCTCGCGCAGCTGTTCCTGGCTCGCGACGCGTCCGGTGCGGACGATCTTGAGAATCGCGGCGTGCCGCTGCGTTTTCATGGGGCCTGAATCTAGCCGTGGACTACCCGGCCGGCGACGACGGTCAGGAGGGCCGTCGAGGGCGGTCGAGGGCGGTCGAGCAAGAGGGCGGTCAAGGGAAACACCGCCAAATCCGCGGCTTTGCCCACTGCCAGCGACCCGATCTCACCATCGAGTCCCAGCGTGCGGGCGCCGTCCAGCGTGAGCGTCCGCAGGGCCTCCTCGCCGGCGAGCCCCGCGGCCGCCGCTTCCGACCAGAGATCGACATCGCCGCTCGAGACGACCGAATCCGTCCCGAGCCCCACGGTCAGCCCGGCCGCGCGGAACGCAGCGAGCGGGGCGGTGCCGTGCCCGTGCGCGTGGTTGGAGCGGGGGCAGAGCGCGATGGCCGCGCCCGCCTGCCGCAGCAGCTCGACGTCCCGCTGGCTCACCTGCACGCAGTGGATGCAGAGACACGCCGTTCCACGTTGTACGACGCCAAGTTGCACGAGGTGTTGGACGGGGGACCGGCCGCGACCCGCCACCGGAATGCCGCGGGCGCGCAACGCCTCCGCGAATGGGCCAGCTCCGTCCGCGACCAGCTGGGTCTCCTCCCGCGACTCGGCGAGGTGCACGGCGAGCGGCAGGCCTTCGCGGCGGGCGAACTCCGCCACCGCCCGATACAGCGGCTCGCTCACCGTATACGGCGCGTGCGGGGACACACCCAGGCGCGCGCGGCCGGTGGCGAGCGGGCCCAGCCGCCGCACGGCCGCCGCGAGCTCGCTCAGGCTGGCGCCGCAATTCGTCGGGTCTGGTCCGAAGACTTCCTGGTAGTAGATGCCGCGCGCCCCGAGGCGCGCCAGTGCCTCGAGGGGGGCGCCGGTCGAGCCCGTGTCCGCGACGCACGTGACGCCCGCCGCCCAGCAGTCGCGCACGCCCTGCTCGGCCGAGCGGGAGAACTCTGCTGGCGTGCTCGCGTCCTTCAGGACGCGAATCGCGCGAATCCACGGCGTGAATTCCCGCTCGGCGTTCTTGCCGGCGAGGTGGGTCAGCTCGAGGTGGGTGTGACAGTTCACCAGGCCGGGGACGAGGACGGCGTCGGGGAACTCGAGGGCCTGCGCCTCGGGAGGCCCAGGCACCTGGGCATTCGGCCCGATGGCGGCGATGCGGCCGCCCGCGGCAACGAGAACGGCGCCGTCCTCGATGGGCGGCGCCGTGACCGGATGAACCGAGCGGGCGCGGATGCGCAGCACGTGGTTGTGGGCCTAAGGTGAGACGCCGATGCCGAACGGCGCGTGTACGGGACACGACTGTGTCGGCTCGGTGCCAGGGTAGAACCAGTCCCAGTGACGCACGTCCTGCGGGCAGAACGGCGTCGCCAGGTAGCCGTTCGACCAGTCCACTTCCCGCGTGACGAGCGAGTCGGGCCGCTCCCAGTCGGGCGGCGGCGGTCGCCGGTCGTACACGTCACGCATGAACGCCGTCCAGGCGGGTGCCACGATCCGACCGCCCCCGGCGTTGTGCTCGAGGATGCGTTGCTGAATGTCGTAGCCCACCCAGATCCCGGCCACGAGCTCCGGGGTGTACCCGATGAACCACGCATCGGTGTAGTCGTCCGTGGTCCCGGTCTTCCCGGCGGCGGGGAGCGTGAATCCCGCCTTCCACACCGCGGTGAACGCGGTGCCGCGACGGATGACATCCTTCATCATGTCCACCATCAGCCACGTGTGCTCGGGGTCCATCACATCCTCGCGGCGCGGCTCCGCCTTCCAGAGGATGTTCCCCTGGCGGTCCTCGACCCGGAGGATGCCGATCGGCTCGGACCGGGTACCGAGCGTGGCGAACGCGGTGTAGGCGGCGATCATCTCCATCGGCTTCACGCCCTTGGCCCCGATGTGGATCGAGGGGTAGGGGGGGAGCGGGGTGGTGATCCCATAGCGGCGCGCCTCGCCGATCACGGTCTGCTCGCCCAGCGCCATCCCGAGCTTGATGGTCGCGAGGTTGCGGGACAGGTACAGCCCTTCGCGCATCGGGATCAGACCGAGCGTCGTGTCGTCGTCATCCTTGGGCTGCCACAGCGACGAGTCGAGCTGGATGACCGGCGGGTTGAGCGGCGAATCGTCCAGGATCTCGGTGACTGGGTGGCCGGCGCGGACCGCCGCCGAGTACACGAACGGCTTGAAGGTCGAGCCGGGCTGGCGGATCGCCTGCGTGGCGCGGTTGTACTTCGAGTCGTCGAAGTCGCGCCCGCCGATCATGGCGCGGATGTAGCCGGTGTTCGCCTCGAGGGCGACGAGCGCGCCCTGCAGGTAGGGCGTGTACAGCCCGTGGTCTTCGCCCGACGCCTTGGACGACTCGATGTACTCGCGGTAGGTGGTCCGTCCCGGGAACTTCCCGTTCGAGTACACCCCGGCCTCGATCGCGTCGAGCTGCGATTGCAGCGCCCGCTCGGCGGCCTCCTGCATGTCGAGATCGAGCGTCGTATAGATGCGCAGCCCACCTTCGTAGAGGTCGCGCCCGAAGCGGGCGTCGAGCTGGACCCGCAGCCACTCGACGAAGTACGGCGCCACGTCGCCATAATTCGTGCGGTGCGTCGTGAGCACGAGCGGATAGGCCCGCCACAGCTCGCATTCCTCGGGGGACAGGAATCCCTGGTCGCGCATCAGCCCCAGCACGACGTTGCGCCGCCGCACGGCGCGCTCGGGATGGGTGCGCGGGTTGTAGAACGCCGGCAGCTTGGGAAGCGCCGCCAGGGTGGCCGCTTCCGCGACGTTCAGCTGGCGCGCGTGCTTGCCGAAGTAGATCTGCGCCGCAGCCTCCACGCCGTGGGCTCCCGCCCCGAGGCTGATCTGGTTCAGGTACAGCTGGAGGATCGTGTCCTTGGGGAAGTTGCGCTCGATCTCCACCGCGACCCGCGCTTCCTTGAGCTTGCGGGTGAGCGTCTTCTCGCGACTGATCTCCTCCGGAAAGATGTTGCGCGCCAGCTGCATCGTGATGGTGGAAAAGCCCTGCGCGAAGCCCATCGACAGAATGTCGTTCTTGATGGCGCCGAGGATGCGCCAGAAGTCGATGCCGTGATGGTCGTAGAAGCGCTTGTCCTCGGTGGCGACGAACGCCTGGCGGACCGGGAGGGGGATCTCGTTCAGGGGCAGCACGGTGCGGCGCTCGAGGCCGAGCTCGCTGATCAAGCGGCCGTCGGCGGCGAACACCTTCGAGGTCTGCATCTGGACGTTGTCGCCGGTCCCGATCAGGCGCGAGATGCTGGGGCAGTGCTCACCGGCGCAGACGCGGGTCCACGAGCCGTACGCGAGCCCCACCAGGTACGCCGCCGCGAGCACCGCCGCCGCGATCAGACGGGCGCGGGTCTTGGGGTGCTGCCACCAGGTGACGAGACTCGGCAGGGAAACGGGCGCGGGAATCGAGGCCATCGCGTTACAACCTAGTGGGGGTCGCCTGCGCTTGCCAGCGGTGAGGGCTTCTCGTACGATTCCGCGCCATGTCGGACCTCTTTGCGGAGCTCGAGTGGCGTGGCTTCCTGCACCACGCCACGCAACAGATCCAGGGCCACCTGGCCGAGCGGCCGCGGACCGTGTACTGCGGCTTCGATCCCACCGCGCCCAGCTTCCAGGTCGGGAACCTGATGCCGCTCGCGCTGCTGCGACACTTCCAGCTGTGCGGCCACAAGCCGATCGTGCTGATGGGCGGCGGCACCGGCCTGATCGGCGATCCCAGCGGGAAACCCACCGAGCGCCCACTCCTCTCCAAGGAACAGATCCGGGACAACGTGCACCGCCAGCGGGATCAGGTGGCGCGGCTGCTCGACTTCGACTCGAAGGACAGGCGCGCCCTCGTCCTGAACAATGCCGACTGGCTGGTCGAGCAGCGCCTGGTCGATTTTCTACGCGACGTGGGGAAGCACTTCACCGTGAACATCATGCTGCAGAAGGAGTCGGTGAAGGCGCGACTGGACGCGGGAATTTCCTACACCGAATTCAGCTACATGTTGCTGCAGGCGTACGACTTCCTGCACTTGTTCCGGAAGGAAGGCTGCACGGTGCAAGTGGGCGGCAGCGATCAGTGGGGCAACATCACGGCCGGGATCGACTTGATCCGCCGGGTCGAGGGAGGGGAGGCGCACGGGCTCGTCGCACCGCTCTTCACGACCGCGACCGGCGCGAAATTCGGCAAGACGGAGGGGGGCGCGATCTGGCTTGATCCGGCCCTGACATCGGTCTACAAGTTCTACCAGTTCTGGCTCAACACGGACGACCGGGACACGGAACGCTACCTCAAGCTCTTCACGTTCCTGCCACGCGCGGAGATCGACGCACTGCTCGGAAAGCTCAAGGCGAACCCCGCGGCGCGTGACGCCCAGCGCGCCCTCGCCCGCGACATCACGGAGCGCGTCCACGGCCCGGACGCCGCCGCGAAGGTGATCCGCGCATCCGAGGTCCTGTTTGGCGACTTCGACCCGCACGCCGCCGATGACGCGGTATTCGACGTCCTGGCGCAGGAACTGCCCACCGCGACGGTTCCGGCACGGGACGGCCTGACGCTCGTCGACGCCGTGATCCAGGCCGGGCTCGCCACATCGAAGAGCGAGGCCCGTCGCGCGATCGAGCAGGGCGGGATCTACGTCAACCAGCAACGGGTGAAGGACGTCGCCCGCGACGTCGGGAGTGCCGACTGGCTCGCGGGGCGGAATCTGTTGCTGCGCAAGGGCAAAAAAGATTACGGCCTGCTGCGGCTCGGCAAGTAGGGGCGATCCGAGAGGCGTCGTGTGACGTGTAACGTGTGACGTGCAACGCCTCTTACTCTAGCTGATCCAGCACATCCAGCACCCGCTCCATCTCCTCCACCGTGTTATAGCAATGCGGTGAGAGCCGGATGGCACCCTCGCGCAAGCTACATACGATGTGAGCGCGCTTGACGGCGTGGTACGCCTCGGCGGGGTGCGGCGGCGCGATACAGATGATGGCCGAGCGATGGTCGTCGTCCTGCGGCGAAACGATGCGCACGTCGTTTTGCTCCGCCCACTTGAGCACCGGCTCGTGCAGCGCCCGCGTGTGCTGCGCGATGTCGGCGACGCCGATCTCGCTGAGCATCCGCACCGATTCGGTCATGCCGTAGAAGTCTTGGAACGGCAGGGTCACCATCTCGAAGCGGCGGGCGTCCGGGCGAAAGGTGGGGTTGTAATCGGTGAGCTTCGAGAAATCGTCGGTTCCTTCGAACGCCATCCAGCCGGCCACGGCGGGCTCGAGCGCGGGGACGAGCTCCTTGCGCACGTACACGAACCCCGATCCCCAGGGGGAGAGCAGCCACTTCTGGCCGCCGCACGCCAGGATGTCGATCGGCGTCTCCCGCACGTCGAGCTGTGAGTTCGCGACGCCCTGGATGCCGTCCACCACGAGGAAGGTGCCGTTGGCGCGGCACGCCGCGCCGAGGCGGTCGAGATCGGCCCGGAAGCCGTTCGCGAACTGCACGAACGACACCGCGAGGACGCGCACGCGCGGATCGTGCAGCCGCTCGACCAGGTAGTCCTCGTCCGGCCAGCCTTCCGGCCCGCAGGGGGCGAGCTCGACGTCGATCCCCTGCTTCTTGAGCCGCAGCCAGGGATACACGTTCGCGGGGAACTCGCGATCCGATACGAGCACCACGTCGCCCGTCTTGAGCGGCAGCGCGCGGGCCGCCAGGTTCAGCCCGTGGCTCGTGTTGGTAGCGAGGGCGATCTCGCCCGGCTCCGCGTTGATGAGACCGGCGATCGCCTCGCGCGCCCCCTGCAGACCGGCCTGGAGCTCCCGATCGGGGAGCAGATGCGGCGCGGTGCGTTTGGCCGTGAACTCGTCGAGGGCGCGGCGGGTGCGCTCGGGGATAGGGCCGATGGAGGCGTTGTTCAGGTAGACGGTGTCGGCGGTCCAGGGAAACTCGGCGGCGCGGAGCGCTCGGAACGTGTCGCGCAGCGCCCGGAGGCGGGTCGGGTGATACGCGATGTCGGTCATGCGCGCACATCCAGCGCATCCCGCAGCCCGTCCCCCACAAGATTGAGCCCCATCACCACGACGCCGATCGCGAGCCCCGGAAACAGCGACACCCACGGCGCCACCCGCAACAAGTCACGTCCCTCCGCCACCATCGCGCCCCACGACGGGGTGGGCGGCTGCGCACCGAGCCCGAGAAACGACAGCGCCGCCTCCGCCATGATGGCCCCGCCGACGCCGAGCGTCGCCGCGATGATCACGGGGGCGAGCACGTTGGGCAGGATATGGCGCGACACGAGGCGGGCGTCCGACGCACCGAGCGCGCGCGCGGCCTGCACGTAATCGAGCGTGCGCACCACCAGCACCTGTCCGCGCACCAACCGCGCCATACCCGCCCACCCGACGAGGCCAATCACGATGCAGACGACGGGCAGCGAGGGCTTGACGGCGGCGGCGATGGCGATGAGGAGCAGGAGGGAGGGGAAGGCGAGCGTGACGTCGGCGATCCGCATCAGCAAGGCGTCCGCCCAGCGGCCGTAGTAGCCGGCGGCGAGTCCGAGCGCGAGCCCGACCGCGAGCGCGATCGCCTGGCTGCCGAGTCCCACGGCGAGCGAGAGCCGCGCGCCGAACAACACGCGGCTCAGCACGTCGCGCCCCTGCGCGTCGGTCCCGAAGAGGTAGGCCGCCGACGGCGGCCGCAGCCCGTACGGCAACGCGCCGTGGTAGGGATCACGCGGTGCGAGCCACGGTGCCGCGAGCGCGACGCAGACGAGGACCGCCACCACGGCGAGCCCGACGATCGTCCAGCGACTGCGGGCGATGCGATGGCGAATGAGTAGCGCGGGCATAGGGGCCACGACTACGTTACTCGGAAGCTCACCTTCCGGGCAAGCGGCGATCCCTGTGAAGAGCGACACTCGGTTTACGCTCGTCCTCGGCGGCGGCGGCATGAAGGGCCTGGCGCACATCGGCGTGCTCCAGGCCCTCACCGAGCGCGGCTTGCTGCCGACGCACATCGTCGGCACGAGCGTGGGCGCGCTCGTCGGCGCGGCCTGGTCGGCCGGCCACAGCGTCGCCGAGCTGCGCGAGATCGCGATCGGCCTGCGCCGCAAAGACATCTTCGCGGTCGCCCACGCCGACATGGCGTTCAAGCGAATGCGCTCGCCGGCGCTGTTCCGCCGCGAGCCGCTCGACACCCTGCTCGAGCGGCTCGTCGGCGACATCACCTTCCAGCAGCTGGACCATCCGCTCGTGGTCAACACCGTAGACGTGAACTCGGGGATGCAGGTCTTCTGGGGCCTCGAAGGCCTGGACGACATCACGGTGCGGGAGGCGGTGTTCGCCTCGTGCGCGCTTCCCGGGTTTCTGCCGCCGCGCGAGATCCGCGGCCGCTTCTACGTGGACGGCGCCACGAACGACAATCTCCCGGTGGGGACCGCGCTCGTGCTCGGCGCGGAACTCGTCCTGGCCGTCGATGTGTCGGCGTCCAACGCGTTCCGCGCGGACGTGCAGGACGAGGGGTTCGCCTCGGTGTTTGCCCGCGCGACCGAGATCGCCATGCAGTCGCTGCTCGAGCTGCGGCTGCGCGCCTGGACCACGCCGCCCATCTATTACGTGCATCCCCGCGTCGAGCATATCTCGCCGTTCTCCTTCGATCACCTGCGCGAGCTGGTCGAAGAAGGCTACCGCGCGACGGCCGCCGCGCTCGACCACCCCAACGAGTGGCCCCGGCCGGGCGATGCGGGGGTGTATCCGAAGCGGAGCGTGATCGTGCGGGTGCAGCGGGAGCGGTGCATCGGCTGCGGCGCGTGCCTCGTCCAGGCGCCTCCGGGGATGTTCGTGCTCGACGCCCAGGGGAAAGCCGTCGTCACGCGGCCGGAGCAGGAATGGTCGCCCGTCGACGGAGAGTTCATCCGGCACTGCCCTACGTACGCCATCAGCGCGCGCCCGGTGGCGGCCCCCAAGGCCGCGGACGCCGCGGGTTAGGGCGGGGTGATCCGCACGCTGTCGTCCGCCACGGCGATCCTGGCATGAGGTCGGTGCGAGAGCACATAGGCCCGCAAGGCCGGTAGGGTCGGATATGCCGGATCACTGCCGAGACACCGCGCATCATCGATGACGATGACGTGCCCCAGATCCGGCGCACGCAGGATCTGGTCCAGCTCCTCGTAGATGGGCGTGTCCTTTTCTCCCCGGGCCGTGTCACCCGCAGAATAGTGCCCATCCAGCCAGAAGAGCGCCGGCTCAGTGAGCCGCTGCATGATCCGCCCGAGCTCCTTGCCGCTGTCGCCGTGAATCAGTTCGACGTGCGCGTCCCGCTTGAAGCGCCGCTGTGCTCCTTTGAACAGATCGTCGCCCAATTCTATGGAGTAGATCTTGTGGAACAGGGGCTTCAGCGCCTCGACCATGTCGCCGCGATAGGTTCCCGTCTCGACGAAGACCTTCAAATGATATCGCTCGGCGTATCCCCGCAGGACGCGCTGCTTCACGACATGTGGCGGAGGCACCGGCCTGCCTTGCCGCTCCCACTCTGCCAGCGGATCGGACTGCCTGGGACGCTGCAACCAGGTGAGGAGCTGCTTGAGCACACGAGCCGGCCGTCGGCAGGTTGGGAGCTCAAGCTACGGACTGTGGCGCGGCGCGGCAACGCTGCGTGGGCCTGCGGGCTCGGTGGTATACTTCCGCGAGAGGACCGAAAGGGAGCGTCGTCGTGAAAAAGGCACTGGTGTGTGGAGCGGGCGGGTTCATCGCCAGTCACCTGGTGACCCGGCTCAAACGAGAGGGGTACTGGGTGCGCGGCGTAGACTTGAAACGGCCGGAGTTCTCCTCCACCGCCGCCGACGACTTCCAGCTGCTCGACCTGAGGGAGCCCGGCGGGTGCGACTCGGCGATCGCCTTGGAGCGGGGCCGCTTCGATGAGGTCTATCAGCTCGCGGCGGACATGGGCGGCATGGGATTCATCCACTCGTCCGAGTGCGAGATCCTGCGCAACAACGCGTTGATCAACGTCAACATGATCCACGCCGCCGCACGGGGGGGCGTGCCGCGCTATTTTTTCTCTTCCTCCGTCTGTATCTACCGCGACATGGAGCCGGGTGAGCCGGAGCTCACCGAAGCAGAGGCGTATCCCGCGCGCCCCGACAACGAGTACGGCTGGGAAAAGCTCTACGCCGAGCGCGTCGCGCTCGCTTTCGGGCGCAAGTATGGGTTCGAGGTGCGCATCGCGCGGTTCCAGAACTGCTACGGACCGGAGGGCACGTGGACCGGCGGGAGGGAAAAGGCGCCCGCCGCCATCTGCCGCAAGGTGGCCGAGGCGATGGACGGCGGCACGATCGAGGTGTGGGGCGACGGCCGGGCGATCCGTTCCTACACGTACGTGGATGACATGGTGGACGGCATCTACGCCCTCACCCAATCCTCGCTGCGCGGGCCGGCGAACATCGGCAGTCCCGAGTACGTCTCCGTCGCGCAGCTCGTGAAGACCGTCGCCCAGGTCGCGGGCAAGACCATCGGCGTGAAGTACGTCGAGGGGCCCGTGGGCGTGCAATCGCGCAACTTCAGTAACGAGCGGATCTACTCGATCGGCTGGAAGTCGCGATACTCGCTCAGGGACGGTATCGCACGCACCTACCCCTGGGTGGACCAGCAGGTGCACGCTCGGCGCGCCGGGCCGGGTGTCGGGGCAGGCGTGTCGGCCGCAGCCGGCGGGGGCGGGCTCACACCCTGATCCAGGCGGGCGGCAGCACGTCCCGGTCGTCCACGCGCGGGTCGTTCATCCAGCGGCGAGGGGCGAGCACCACCTTGTCCCGCCGCGGGTCGAGCCAGGCTCCCCACCAGCTGAAACTGCTGTTGGCGATAATGTGATGACGGCAGGCGCTCATGAGTCGCAAATCTTCGTATTCCCTGTGCCGGGCGTTCTCACTGACGAGCGTAACCGGGTGTTCGAACCGCAGGTTGGCGCCGACCCACTGAGGATCGTCAGAGAATAAGAACAGGTGTGGAGTGCCGACCCGTTCGGCGATGCGCGCCACCGAGCGGTGATAGTAATCCGGCGTGCAGACGTTGCGCGCCCGGCTCGCTCGCGGATCCGCGACGTAATCGCCTCTCCTCACGTGCACACTGACTGATTCGGTGGTCGCGATCTGATCGGCGATTGCCCGGCTGCGCGCATCGGGCTGGAAGTCGATGGTGAACTCGCGTCGAATGGTGTCCGCGACGTCACCGAAGTACTGCTCGCTTTGCCAATAGCCATCCAAGTAGGTGCGCTCCCGGGCTTCGAGCACCCGGCGATCGAATGGTGACAACGTCCGCTCATGGATCCACGTCCAACCGTAGGCGATCCTGAACCGCCGGCGCAACCGAAACACGAGCCTGCGTACCCCCCTTGCGGAGGGACCCGTTACCTCCCGCAGTTCTTCGGGAGTGGCAAATGCTTCCTGGATATTCAGGGCACCCAACGCGTACACACGATCCGGCGAGCGGGCAAACTCGGAGACATCCAGCTTGAGCGGGACCTGGCGTGCCAGGGCCAGGCGTCGAGCGGCGGCGTACTGGAACATCTGGTTGCCGAGCCCGCCCATCAGCCGCACGATCACCATTGCGGCCGTGCCCTGGATCGACCCCGCCCCGCGCCCCCCGCCGCCACGGGCCCTCGTCAGCGCCGGACGAGGTACATGCCGCAGGCATACCGCTGGTCCCGGAAGTCTCGCGGGTTGGCGTGGCGAAGGAAGCGGCCGTCATCATCCACCGCCGCGAACTCTTCCACCCGTAGCCCCTCGGCGCCGAACCACTGCAGGATCGTCGTCGGATCGTGAATGCGGTGCGCGTTGAAGACGACCTTGGGACGCCCCACCGGGAGCGCGAAGTAGAGACGACCGCCGACCGCCAGCACCCGGGCCAGCTCCCCGACGGCCTTGCGGGTCCCCAACGGGTCGATGGCGTCGCCATAGCGACCCAAACCGATGTGCTCCGCGACATGCAAGCAAGAGACCGAGGGGAGCTCCAAGTCAGCAAAGGGGAGCGCAAGGATGTTGCCGGCGCGCGATTCCAGATCCTCCACCGATCCGGAAAACGGTCGCACATCGAGGAACACTACTTTGGTGATGCTGGCCAGACACGTAACCCATCCGATCTGAGCTCCGATGTCCACGTGTCGCTCGGGCCGGTTCGCAACGATCTGCCGGAAGGCCCAAGCCCCAAGGTACACGTAGTGGGCGTCGAACCCGGTTGTGGCCGTCTTATCTTCCAGCATCGGCCGCAGTGAGAAGCTGGACCACGACTCCGCACCGGGCGACAGTAGATAGCGCAACAGGTCGACGACGTACGTCGGATACCGGCGCAGCCTTCGAATCGACTTCATGGGCTAACCCTCGCACTCCCTCATGAGAGTTGGTCAGGAGCGAACCAGCGACCGTCACCCATCGAATGAGGACGGGTCGTGGTGGGGGCGGCGAAACTCCTCGTCGATGCGTCGCACGTCGCGCGCGACGCGATCCCAGTTGTAGTGGGTTTCCACAGCGCGCCGCCCCGCCTCACCCATGCGGTGCCGCAGCTCGGCGTCGCCGAGCAGCCGGGTGATCCCCGCCGCGACCGCCGCGGGGTCGTCGGGATCGACGAGCATCCCGGTTTCGCCGTCGCGCACCGCGTCCGCTACGCCGCCCGAATCTCCCGCCACCACGGCCAGCCCGCAGGCCGATGCCTCTACCAGCGCGATGCCGAAGCCTTCCGCGAGAAGGTCGTAGCGGCGCGACGCACCCACGTACAGGTCGGCCGCGTTGTACAACGCCGGCAGCTCGGCGTCCGCGACGAAGCCGAGAAACTTGACCGCGTCGGCGAGCCCGAGCTCTCCCGCGAGCCGCTCGAACTCGGGTCCCCGCGAGCCGACCCCCGCCACTGCGTAGCGGGCCGCCGGAAACGCGGCGCGCACGGCGGGGAGCGCTCGAATGACGGTGTCGATTCCTTTGTGCGTGTCGAGTCGCGAGACGGTGAGCAGCCACGGTCCACCGTCGAGCCCGTACTTGGCGCGGACCGGCCGGGGGTCGATGCCCGGCCGGAAGTGCGACGGCGTGGTGCCGAGCGGGACCACCCGGACCTCCGGGGCGCGCGCGGGTCGGCCCAAGGCGCCCAGCACCGAGCGGGCGAGGTCGGCCGTCCAGCGACTGTTCGCCACGACCACCGCTGCGCCGCCCAGCAGTTGTCGCGCTGTCCACCATCGGAACCGTGAGCGGCGCATTTTCTCCTGGAGCAGCAACAGCTCGGTCCCGTGCACGATCACTCCGTAGGGCAGCCCGTAGCGTGCGCGCAACCAGCGCGCCGGATACCCCGCGGGCTTGAGCTCGGCGCACCAGACGAAGCCGGGCCGAGTGCGCCGTGCCAGCGTGCCGGCTCGGGCGGTCCAGAGCGCGAGACCGTTCAGCGTGCGCAGGCGCGTGGCGCGGATACCCACGTGATCGATCTGCTGGGGGAAGCGAGGATCGCTGGTCTCGCTCCCCTTGTGCCGACCGGTCGAGACGAGGAGCGAGTCTGGGGGATAGCGCAGCGCCAGCTCGCCCATCCAGCGGGCGATGCCGCCCCCGAGCGGCGGGAAGTTGAAGGCGAGCAGCAGGGTGGTTCCCAAGCTACCGCGCTACCACCTCCGCCTCGATCGCGCGCAGGTCCCGGACCACGCGGTCCCAATTGTAATAGCTCTCGACCGCGCGCCGGCCCGCGGCCCCTACACGCCGGGTGAGCTCGTCGTCCGCCAGCAGGCGACAGATGGCGTCGGCGAACGCGGCCGGGTCTTCCGGGGCCACGAGGAAACCCGTCTCGCCGTCGCGCACGGCGTCCGGCACGCCGCCCGAGTTCCCCGCGACCACCGGCAGCCCACACGCCGACGCCTCGACGAGCGAGATGCCGAACCCCTCGACCCCGATCCGCTCGACGCGACGCGAGGCGCCCACGTACACGGTCGCGAGACCGTACAACGCGGGAAGATCGCGCTCGCTCACCTCGCCGAGAAACTGCACCCGCTCCGCCACACCCAGCTCGCCCGCGAGCCGCTCGAGCTTGGCGCGCTCCGCCGCCGCCCCTGGCCCCGCGACGGCGTACCGCACGTCGGGTGCACGCGCGAGGATCGCGGGGAGCGCCTGGAGCACCGTGTCGATCCCCTTGTGCGGCTCGAGCCGGGCCACGGTGAGGAGCCAACGGGTTCCCCCGCCCGTGCCGCCCCCGTCGGTAAGCTCGAGGCGGCGGCGCAGCTCGGTCGCATCGACGCGCGGTCGAAAGCGGGCGGGATCGGTGCCCAGGTGTACGACGCGCAGCCGCTGGCCGTGGCCGTCCAGGCCCAGCTCGCCGAGGACCGTTAAGGCCAGGTCACGCGTCCAGTTGGAGATGGCGACGAGCGCCGCCGCGCCACCGAGAATCGCACGCGACGCCCGCCGCTTCAGCCGGGAGTGGTGGTACTTGTGCCGCTCGCTCAGGAGATCGGCGCCGTACAGGAAGACGCAGTAGGGGGTCTTGGTGCGCTCGTACACCCAGCGGGCCGGATAGCCGGCCGGCTTCACGTTGCCGCAGTACACGAACCGCACGCCGCGCTGGCGCGCGAGACTGGCGGCGCGGCGCGACCACAGCAGCAGACCCGGCAATGATTTCGTACGCCCCCGGCCGATCGGAAGGCGGTCGACCGCCCCGCCGAACTGGGCGTCCACCTCGGCCGCGTCGGCATCTTGGGGGGTCGAGACGATCAGCTCCCCGGCGGGGTAGCGCCGGGCCAGCTCGCCGTGCAAACGGGCGATGCCGCCACCCATCGGGGGAAAGTCCTGCGCCAAGAGGAGACTGGTCACGTCGGAATCCTAACGCGACGCCGCGGTCGCGAGCAATCGCCCGGCGGCACGGCGCGCCAGCGCTTCGCGGTACACCGCCTCGGTGCGCTCGGCGGTACGCTCGAGCGTGTACTCGCGACGCACCAGCGCGCGACCCGCCTGCCCCAGCCTGTGGGCGAAGCCGGCGTCGTCGAGCAGACGCTCGAGCGCCGCCGCCCACGCCGCCGGGTCGAGAGGCGGGAGCAGCAAGCCGGTCTCGGCCGAGCGGATCAGATCCAGGTTGCCGCCGGCGGCCGACGCGACGACCGGCAGCCCCAGCGCCATCGCCTCGAGCAGGGCCTGCGACATGCCCTCCATGCGGGACGGCAAGGCGGCGAGCGCCGCGAGATGATAGAAGGCGAGCGGACGGTCGATGAGCGGGACGAATACCACGCGGTGGCGGGGTGGAGCGGCCTCGGCCAGAGCGCGCAGCCGGGCGTCTGGCTCGACCCCGACGCACGCGACCACGACCCCCCGCGTAACGCTCGGGAGCGCTTGCAACACGACGTGCTGATCCTTGAGGCGCGAGACGATCGCGACGACGGGGCGTCCGCCCGTGTCTCCGAGCGCCGCCCGCGCAGCCGCGAGATCGGGGGCGGGCACGGCGGCGTCGACGCGCTCGAGCGCGATCCCGTTCGGCACCACGCGAAGCCGCGCCCCGGGGTGCAGGCGCCGCCGCAGCGCCCGCGCCACGGCCTCGCTCACCGCGATCGTCCGGTCGGCAGTGAGCCCAACCGGCAACAGCTCGACCGGCGATGTGCGCGGCATGGTCCGGCGGGTGACCACGAGCGCCTGGGGCAAGCGCCCGCGCCAGCGCATCCAGGTGAGGGCGCGGCGGTCGAGCGTAGCGTGCGAGTTCACGATATCCACCCGCTCGCGCGCCAGCACGTCCCCGAGGGTGCGGGTGAGCGCTCCGCGTGACAGAAACGGGAGCGGGACGACGGGGAGCCCCGCGTCCCGCGCGAGCCGCGCCAGCAGGACATCGTCGCGGCAGCCCACCAGGACGCGGTGTCCGCGCCCGTTCAGGTATTGACTCAAATTGAAGATCGATTGCGTCGAGCCGGCGGGGCCGCCCTGGTGGGTGAGCTGCAGAATCGTGAGCGGCCCGCCTGTCATGGCCCGAAGCTAGTTATCTTATGTCGCCGATGCACGTCGTCCTCGCCTCTCATCAGCAGCTGCCGGCGAAGGGATACGGCGGTCCGCAGCGCGTGGTCGTGGCACTGGTCCGCGGGCTGGCGGCGCTCGGGCATCGAGTCACCCTGCTCGCGCTGGCGGGCTCGCGAGTGCCCGAAGCGAAGGTGGTGGAAGTACCCGCCCGCAAGTTCGACGACGCGGCGCATCTGGCGTCCTACGTGCCGCGCGACGCGGACATTCTGCACGCGCACGTCCCCGTGAAGCCCGGCCCGTCCGCCGCGAACGTGCCGCCCCTGGTCCAGACGATCCACCGCAACTTGAAGCCCGGCTCGCCTCCCTACGTCAACGCCGTCTTCCTCTCGCGCGACCACGCCCGCCGTCACGGCAGCGACGTGTTCGTGTACAACGGGCTCGATCCGGCAGAGTACATTTTTCGCCGCTTCCCCAAACGGGCGGGGCAGTTCGATCTGTTCCTCGGCAACCTGCACAGCGCGAAGGGCTACCACTGGGCCGTTGAGGGCGCGAAGCACGCCAGCCACCGGCTGGTCGTGGCCGGCGGCTGGCGGCCGAGCTTCACGGGCGCCGTCAAGTACGTCGGTGAAGTGGACGGCGGGAAGAAGGCCGCGCTGCTCGCGCGGGCGCGCTGCGTGTGGAACCCCGCGCAATGGGACGAACCGTTCGGCCTCGTGACGATCGAGGCGTTCCTGTCGGGCACACCGGTGCTCGGCACGCGCCGCGGCGCCCTCCCCGAGCTGATCACGCCGGACGTAGGCGCGCTATGTGATACGATGGAGGAGATGATCGCCGCGGCGCAGACGATTCACACCCGCCGCCCGGAGGCATGCCGCTCGCTCGCCGAGAGCCGGTTCACGCACGTCGTGATGGCGGAGGAGTACGTCCGGATGTACCGCAGCCTGCTCGATACGGGGAAGCTGGCGCCGGGGCGCCCGGTTGCCGCGCCGAATGGTTCGTGAAGGGCGCGCCAACGGCGGCTGACCCCGGGGCGATGCCCCGGGGTAAACCTCAGTCCCCGGGGTAAACCTCAGTCCCCGGGGTAAACCTCAGTCCGCGGGGTAAACCTCAGTCCCCGGGGTAACCCCAATCCCCGGCGTAGACCCCGGGCCGCCGGCCCGGGGTCAGCCGCTCTCAGGTGGGCACGCGGTCGGGATGCCGCAAGTGCTGCCCGGCCACGTACGCGCAGGCGGCTCGTACATGGTTCCGCGACAGCGACTCGACGAAATATCCACGGGCCCACTGAAAAACCGCGCCCCGGACGAGGTTGATCCGGCGAGTAGACTCGGACTTCGCATGACGAATGAACGATACCAAGCCTCCCTCAGGCCGAAGACTCGCGATGACATGCACGTGGTCCGAGAGAATAGCGAGCTCTTGCACATGCACGTGCCAGCGAGCCGCTGCTTCGCGAACCGCGGCCCGCACGACATCGGCGTCGGAGCGCCGGATCAAGCGCTGTCGTAACCGCGTGTGCCAGGTGATGTGCACATACAGCCCGAATGCACGATGGGCCACGCCCTCATCCTCGGCCGACCGCGGGACAAGCTCCAGAGTCAACGCTAGGACAGTGGGTCGGCGTGATCACCTCAGACTCAACGGCGGGTCGCCCGGATTCAACTCACCTCCATCCCGTGCGGGAAGACCGGGGCGGCTGACCCCGGGGCGATGCCCCGGGGCAACCTCAGTCCCCGGAGTAGAGCCCGGGCCGCCGGCCCCGGGGTAACGCCAGTCCCCGAGTGGACCCCGGGCCGCCGGCCCGGGGTCAGCCGCTCTCAGGTGGGCACCGGTCGGCAGCCGGCCCCTCTAGACGGGATGAATCTCACATCAGTCCTACCGCAGCGTGACCGTGAGGAGCTCCTCCAACCGGTGCCGCCAGGTGTGCTCCCGCAGCGCGCGCTCCCGCGCCGCGGCGGCGAGCGAGCGACGCGCCGGCTCGTCGCCCAGCAGCCACCGGGCCCGCTCCCGCAGGTCGCCCAGATTGCGGTACAGCACGACTTCGCGATCCGGCTCGAAATGGCGAGCGATGTCCCCTTTCGCATCCGAGAGTTGGGGCGTCCCGATGGCGGCGAGCTCGAACACCCGCATGTTAGCCCCGGCACCATACCGCTCCGGATCACCCCTCTCGCCGAAATGCTGGTGGATGTTCAGCCCAACGTCGGCTCCCGAGAGCGCGCGCACGAAATCGTCACGGTAGGCGGGACCCCGCGGCCACCCGGGGCCCCAGGCGACGAGACCCAGGTCGGCGAGCTCGCGCGCGATGCGCTCGCGCGCCGGACCGCGCGATCCCACGAACACGAGCGGCGCGCGCCAGCGCGCCCCGCCATCCAGCGGGCGGTGGTACGCGGGGTCGCACCCGAACGCGAGGTAGTGTGCGCGCGTGCCGGCGCGGCGATGGCGCGCGAGGCTCGAGCTGTCGTGGGTGAAGAAGCAATCGTAGGCGGGTCCAAGCGCGAGCGACACGCCGAGCTGGTGCGGGTCGTCAGGGAACCAGTTCACCCAGCGGCCGCCGCGGCCCTGCTTGAGCTCGGCGACCTCTCCCGGCGCGAGCTTCGTGCCTTTGAAGACGAGCACGACGTCCGCCGGCGCGCGTGCCAGGGCCGCGCCGAGCCGGGCGGCGAGCGGGCGGCGCAGCACGGCGTTCAGACCGCGCAACCGCTCCTCGCAGCGGCGCACCTCGCAGCCCAGCTCTGCCAGGGCCGCCGCGAGGGCGAGCCCGCTGCGGTGGTAGCGGGAATTGAACGCCGCCACCAGCGTCACGCGCAGTCCCGCGAAGGGACGCGCCGTCATACCTCGACGTAGTTCCGGTGCTCGAAGAGCCGCGCGCCAGTGAGCCGCTCGAGCCAGTCCGAGAGGTAGTACCGCAGGTGATGCAGCCGGAAGTACCGCGGACCGAGCACCACCGGAGCGCCCTGGCGCGCCGCGATCCAATCCCGGGCGGCATGGGGGTGGGTGCCCGTGAAGCAGCGCAGCAGCGGCGTCCACGCGAGCCGCTCGCCGATGGCAGGCTCCGGCCGCAGCGCCGCTCCGCGGAAGATCGCGCGCGACGCCTCGCGCTTCCGCCGCGCCGACCCGGCGGCCCGGGCCCAGCCGTAGTGGAACATCCGCGCGCCGGTGGCCCGCGCGCGCACCCGCCGCAGGCCCGGCCCCACCCGGAATCCCTGCGCGTCCTGGTACGAGCGCACCTCGCGCCCCAACCGCACGACCCGCACCTCACGCCGGTACCAGTGCCGGTCCGTCGCGACGGTGTCGAAGTCACCGTAGAAATGGAGATAGTCGACGAGCAACCCCTCGACGCGTGCGTCGCCGTCCCACTCGCGCACTTTCTCCGCGAGAAGGGCGGCGCCCGACTCATGCAGCACCTCGTCGGCCTGGATGTACAGCCCCCACGCGCCGCGGCACGCCGCCATGGCCCGGTCGGTCTCGCGCGCCAGCGCCTCACTGCCCCGGGAGAAGTCCCATTCCTTGTCGAGGATGCGCACGCGGGGGTCGCCGATCGCCGCGACCAGATCGCGCGTCCCGTCCTCCGAGCGGCCGACGTTCACGACCACCTCGTCGCACACCGCCAGGATCGAGCGGATGGCCGGGACGATGGGGTAGTCGAGGCTGACGGCGTTCCGGACGATGGTGAAGCCCGAGAGCATGTCAGGCGCGGAACTGCAGGTCGTAGAGGCGCCGGTACAGCCCGCCCGCCGCGAACAGCGCATCGTGCGTCCCGCGCTCCGCCAGCCGGCCGTCCGCGAGAACGACGATCAGGTCTGCATGCCGCACCGTGGCGAGCCGGTGCGCGATCACCAGCACGGTACGGTGTGCCATGAGACGGTCGATCGCTTCCTGCACCAGGCGCTCGGACTCGGTGTCGAGGGCGCTGGTGGCCTCGTCGAGGATCAAGAGCGGCGGGTCGCGCAGCAGGGCCCGGGCGATCGCGATGCGCTGGCGCTGACCGCCGGAGAGCCGCGTCCCCCGCTCGCCCAGCAGCGTGTCGTAACCCTTCGGGAGTTGGGCGATGAACTCGTCCGCGTTCGCGGCTTGGGCTGCGGCGCGCACCTGGGCCAGTGTGAAGTCCCCACGGCCGTATGCGATGTTTGCCTGCACCGTATCGTTCAGCAGCACGGTCTCTTGCGACACGATCCCCATCAACGCGCGCAGGCTGCGCCGGGTGAACCGGGTGACCGGCACGCCATCCATGAGGATCTCGCCGCCGGTCGGCTCGTAGAAGCGCGGCAGCAGATCCACCAGGGTGGTCTTGCCCGCCCCCGACGGCCCCACGATGGCGACGACCTGGCCACGCCGCACCTCGAGGTCTACGTCGCGCAGCACCGGAGCCTCGCCGTCGTAGGAAAACGTCACGCCGCGGTACTCGATGCGGTCGCCGAAGCGGGCCGGCGTCTCGCCCGCCCGATCGCCCTCGTCCGCCGGCACCTCGAGCACCTCGAAACAGCGGTCCGCGGCCGCAACCGCGCCGGCCATGATCGTGGGATACTGCGTCACCGCCTTGATCGGTGACATGAGCCGCAGCGCGACGGCGATGAACACGATGAACACCTCCGGCCGCAGCGAGGCCGACGCCCCGAGCGCGAGGCGCGTCCCCACCAGGAAGATCGCCACGATGACCAGGCCGGCGAAGATCTCGCTCACCGGGCTCGTCAGGGTCGACGCGGCCTGGGCGCGGAGCACCCGCTTGCGGTACCGGTTGGCGAGGCGCTGGAACCGCTCGACCTCGAACGCCTCGGCGACATAGGCGCGCACCAGCTTCACCGACGCCACCATCTCGCTCACGAGGCTCGTCAGCTCGCCGCGGTCGTCCGCCTGCTCCCGCGAGCGGCGTCGCACCCGCGCGACGAGCGGGCGGATGGTAAAGACGAGGGCCGGGGCGAGCGCCAGCGTGATGATCGCGAGCCGCCAGGAGAGGCCGATGAGGATCGCGAGGTACACGGCGATCAGGCACACGTTACGGAGGAACGAGGCGAGGGCCGCGGTGACGGCGCTCTTGACCTGATCGGTGTCACTGATGATGCGGGCGAGCAGCTGGCCGCCCTTGGTGCGCTGGAAGAACCCGAGCGGCAGCGTCTGGAGGTGGCGGAACAGGCGGACCCGCAGGTCGCGCACCACGCCTTCTTCGATCGCCACGCTGCTCATCGCGGCCGCGTAGGCGGCCGCGTTCTTGATCACGAGCGCGACGAGGAGCACCACGACCACGTTGCGCAACGCCACGTCGGGCGTCCCCACCGTGAGCAGCGGCCCGGTGATCTGACCGAGCACCTTCTCCACCGTGGACGAGCCTGTCGTCGGCAACGGCTGCAGCTTGAACACGGCGCGGAGGAAGGGAAGCACCAACACGAACGTCGCACCGTCCAGGATCGACGACACGATCGTGGCGGCGATGTTGGCGGCGAAGAGAAGCCTGTAGGGGCGGAGCAGGGCGATGACGCGGCCGCTGCGCCCCATTTCAGCGCGTCCCCCCGCCCCCGGATCCCTTGGCGCGACCGCGCGGCGTGAGCAGCACGACCGGCAGGATCACTTCTTCGGGCGTCACGCCGCCGTGCAGGAAGGAGCCGCGATAGCGCGCCTGGTATTCGCGCAGCTTCGTGGGGTAGACGAAGAAGCGATCCCCGGCCGCCAGCAGCAGCCGCACGCCGAGCCCCATGCCCGGCAGCCCGAAGGACTTCAAGTCCTCCACGGCGATCGCGGCCTCCGGATCCTCGCTCCGCAGATCCTCGCCGAACTTGTAGCGCAGGTTCGCGGTGGCGTCGCGTTTGGCATACACCGTCGCCGGCGTCGCGCAATGGATCGACCCGTGATCGGTGGTGAGCAGCACCGTGACACCGCGTCGCTCCGCCTCGAGCAGCGCCGCCCGCACCGGCGAGCGCTCGAACCAGGTGCGCGTGAGGCTGCGCAGCGCCGCCTCGTCGCGCGCCACCTCGTACAGGATCGCGCTCTCGGAGCGTCCGTGGGTGAGCTGGTCGATGAAGTTGAAGACGAGCGCCGTCACCCCATCCTGTGACAGGTGCGCCGGGAGCCGGCGCAGCAGTTCGCCGCCGTCCACCGAGCTGAACAGCTTCTCGTAGCGCACCGGGACCGGCGCCCCGACCAGCTCCTGCAACTGCTCGGTCAGGAGCTCCGCTTCGTGCGCGTTGAGGCTCTCGTCGTCCGAGGCCTGGCCCCACCAGTCGGGGTGTCGCGCGGCGATCTCCATCGGGAACATCCCGGAGAAGATCGCATTGCGCGCGAACGGGGTCGCGGTCGGCAGAATGCTGTAGTAGTGGGACTCCTCGACCTCGAACAACGGCGTCACCAGGTCGCGCAGCGCTTCCCACTGGTCGAGCCGCAGGCAGTCCACGACGATGAACAGCACCCGCCCCTGGGCCTTGAGAATCGGCACGAGGAACTCGGCGCCCACGTCCACCGACAAGGGCGGGCGGTCTCCCTCGGGGTTCGCGAGCCAGCGCGGGTACTGGCGGGCGATGTACCCGGCGAAGTCCTTCCGCAGGCTGGTCTGCAGCGAGTGGAGCGCCTCCGAAAGGCCGGGCTCGTTGGAGGCGGCGAGGCGCACCTCCCAGCGCGACAGCTCGACCACAAATTCGATCCATTCGCGCCAGGCGAGCGCCGAGCCGCGCCGTCCCTCGAGCTCGCGGAACCGCGCCACGAAGTCGCGCGCCAGGCGCTGCTGGCGGATGCGCTCACCCTCGAGCAGCCGCGTCACCACAGAGAGGATCTGGCGGGGGTGCACGGGCTTGACGAGATAATCGTCCACGGCGACGCCGATCGCATCGCGCAACGTGCCCTCGTCCTCGCTCTGCGTCACCATCACGACCGCCACGCCCGCGTCGATAGCGCGGATCTCCGGGAGGAGCTCCAGCCCGCGCCTCCCCGGCATCTGCTCGTCGAGCAACACCACGCTGTAGGGCTGGCGCCGCAGCATCGCCAGGGCGTCGTCGCCGTGGGCCGCCGCTGCGACCGTGAACCCCTGGTCCTCGAGGAAGCGGCGATGCGGCGCGAGTCCCTCCACCTCATCGTCCACCCAGAGGATGGTCTTCGGTCGCGCCATGGGCGAAAGCTAATGGCGACTGGCGAACGGCGGCAACGCGACCGTAGTTTTCGGCCCCGTGTTGTGCGTCCTGCTGGTGCGCTTCAGCTCCATCGGCGACATCGTGCTGACGACGCCGCTGGTGCGCGCGCTCGCCCGCCGCCACCCCGAAGCGAAGCTGGTCTACGTGACGAAGCGCGCCCTGGCACCCCTCGTCGCCGACAACCCGCACCTTGCCGAGGTCGTGGCCCTCGAGCCCGATGAGCCGCTGCGCCATCTCGCGCGCCGGCTGTCGGCGCTCGCCCCAACCCACGGGCTCGACCTCCACGGAAGCGTCCGCAGCGTCGCGCTGCGCCTGCTGGTCCGCTGTCGCTGGTCGGGGTACCGCAAGCGCAAGCCGGCCCGCACGCTGCTCATCGCCACCAAGCTCGACGCCTATCGGCGACGGGTCCCGGTGGCGGAGCGCTATTTCGAGGCCGCCGCTCGGCTCGACACGCGCCCCGACGGCGGCGCCCCGGAGTTCTGGCTCGGCCGCGGAGCGACCGAGCGCGTGGCGCATTGGCTCGTCGAGCGCGGACTCGCGGACGCGAAGCTCGCGGCCCTCGCCCCGGGCGCCGCCCACGCGACCAAGCGCTGGCCCGTCGCAAACTGGAGCGCGCTCATCGAGGCGCTGCGCGGCGCCGGCTTCCGACCCGTGGTCGTCGGCGGGCCGGAGGATCGCGGGCTCGCCCAACAGCTCGTCGCCGGCGGCGCGGGCGCGAGCGCCGCGGGAGAGTTCTCGCTCCAGGAAACCGGGGCCCTGCTGGCGCGAGCCGCCGTGGCCGTCTCGGGGGATACCGGCGTCATGCATATGGCCACCGGCGTCGGGACGCCCGTGATCGCGCTGTTCGGACCAACGGTCGAGCAATTCGGGTTCTTCCCCTACCGCGCGTCCGCCGCCGTGCTACAGCGGGACTTGGGTTGCCGCCCTTGCTCGGCGACGGGCACGGCGACGTGTCCGCTCGGCCATCACCGCTGCCTCGGTGACATCAGCCCCGCCGACGTGGCGGCGGCCGTCGCGCGGCTCGTCACGTGATGCAAGCGACCACGCCGGCCGAGGCGCGGCTGCTCGCGCTGGTGGGCGAGGCGGTCCGCGGCCCGAAGCGCGACGGGCTGTTCGCGCTCTGGCTCGTGCTGCGTGCGGCAGAGGCGCTGCTCCCGCCGGACTCCGTTTCGGCCAAGAACCACCGGCGCCGGCTGCAGGCGCTCGAGACCCGGCTGGCGAGCCTCGCCCTCCCCGCGCCGCTCAAACGGGCGCTCGGCGCCGCGCGCCACCACCTCGAGCCCGCCACGCCTGGGGCCGCCGCGCTGGTCCTGTCCCAGCTCGTCGCGCCGGCCCGGGAGGTGCTCGGGCCCGAGGCCGGCGACGCGGTCGCGGTTGCCGCCCGCGCGGCTCGCATACATCTATAAGGCGAGACGGCTAGACGGACAGACGGATAGACGGGTAGACGAACTGAGGAGTGCATGCCGCCACGTCGCATCGAACGCCGCCCTTTCGCCGAATCCCTGGTGGCGCGCGTCGACCAGCAGCGCCCCGGCGAGATCGCGGGCGACACGGTCCCGACTGGTTTTCCGTCGGTCGACCGCCTGCTCGGCGGCGGGCTGCGCCGCCGGGACCTGGTCGTGCTAGGCGGAGACGTCGGGGCAGGCAAGTCGGCGCTCGCCCTCGGGATGGCGCTGCGCGTCGCGCAGCAGGGAGGCGGGATGGGCGTGGCGTTCTTCTCCGGGGAAATGGACGAGGAACGCCTGATGGAGCGGGCGCTCGCGGTCGAGGGTCGAGTCGCCGTGGACGAGCTGCGCGCCGCCAAGCTGACCGATCAGACGCGTGCCGAGGTGGGGGGGGCGGCCGTGCGACTGCGCGGCCTGCCGCTCGCGATTCTGCCGCTCGCCGCCGCCGACTTCGAGACGCTGACCGCGCGACTCGACCCGCTGCGCCAGCTCGGGCTGATCGTCGTCGACTACCTGCAGCTCGTCCCGACTCCCGCCGGCGTGACACGCTCCACGCAGGACGAGGACCTCGCGCTGGTGCTGCAGCGGCTCAAGGCGCTGGCGCTCGAGCGCCAGGTCGCGCTGCTCGTCGTGTCGCAGCTGCCACGCTTCGCCGCCGCGCGCGAGAACGCGCGGCCTACGCTCGACGACTTCGGTCACCTCGGGGCAATCAAACAGCACGCCGACGTGGCGCTCGGGATCTATCGCGAAGAGATGTACAATCCGGGCTACGGCGTGGAGGGCGCGACCGAACTGCTGGTCTTGAAGAACCGCAACGGGCCGACGGGGTTCGTGGATCTCTACTTCTATCGGCGCTGGATGCGGTTCGAGGACATGCTCGACCCCGACCGTTGAAGCTTGGTGGTGTCGGCACCGAGGATCGCCCCGACCAGCGTGTAGGTCGTCCCCGGCGCCCCGGCGTTCGGCCGGAGCGTGATCCATAGAGGCCGCCGCCCCGAATCCGCGTAGATCGCGATCGACCCGTCCGCCATCGCCTGGTCGGTCCGCACGTGCCAGCCGTTCAGCTTCAACGCCTCACGGTACCACGCGGCGACGCTCGACAGCTGCGCCGGCGTCGTGAAGGTCACCTGCGCTGCGTCCTGGCCGGCCGACACGCCCACCAGCGTCGAGCGCGGGTACGCGAGGACGCCCGACAGGACCTTGGCGGCGAGCTCGCGTTCGGACGTGCGCTCCCCGGGACGCTCGCAGGCGGCGCACAGCATCAGCAGGATTGCGAGCGACGGACATGTCATGGCGCGGTATCCTACCTGTGGCGTGGCGCCCGGGTCAAGTTGTAAGTTCGTGGAACGCATCAGAGGTGCCCATGGCCGGCCACAGCAAGTGGAAGCAGATCAAGCGCAAGAAGGCCGTCACCGACGCGCGGCGCGGCGCTCTGTTCACCAAGCTGATCCGTGAAATCACCATCGCGGCGAAGCAGGGCGGCGGCGACCCGGCCGGGAACGCCCGGCTCCGGACCGCAATCGACGCGGCCAAAGCGGAGAACATGCCGCTCGACAACATCGAGCGCGCCGTCAAGAAGGGCACGGGGGAGCTCGAGGGCATCCAGTACGAAGAGGTTTCCTACGAAGGCTACGGCCCGGGTGGTGCCGCGATCTTCATCGAGGCGACCACCGACAACGCGAATCGGACGGTCGCGGAGATCCGCCACCTGTTCCAGCGCTACGGCGGCAATCTCGGCGCTGCCAAGACCGTGGCCTGGATGTTCGACCGCAAGGCGCACATCTCGCTCGATGCCACCACTGTCGACGAGGACGCGGCGATGGAAGCGGCGCTCGATGCGGGCGCGGAGGACATGGTGCGCGACGGCGACGTCTTCCTCATCACGGGTCCCGTGCACCGACTGCACGAGATCACCGAGCGGCTGAAGCAGCGGAAGATCCCCGTCCAGTCCGCCGAGATCGGCATGATTCCGAAGAGCACGGTCAAAGTCGACGGCAAGGACGCCAAGAAGCTGCTCGAGCTGATCGAGGAGCTCGAAGCCCTGGACGACGTCGCGAAGGTGTCCTCGAACTTTGACATCGACGCCGAGGCGATGGCGGCGGCGACAGCGTGACGTGAGAGTCCTGGGCGTCGACCCGGGGACTCGGGCCACCGGTTACGGTGTGATCGAAACCGACAACGGGGCGTCGGGGATGGGCCGGCTGATCGAATGCGGCGTCATCACGTTCACCCGCCAGAGCCCCCTCCCCCGCCGCCTCCACGAGCTGCACGCCCACATCGCCGACTTGATCACACGTCTCCGGCCGACCGCCCTGGCGCTCGAGAACGCGTTCTACCACAAGAACGTGCAGACGACGCTCGTGCTGGGGCATGCGCGCGGCGTGATCCTGCTCGCCGCAGAGCAGGCGGGGCTCGCGATTGCGCACTACGCCCCTGCGACGGTGAAGAAGACGGTCGCCGGCGCGGGCGGTGCGCCCAAGGGCCAGGTCGCCGCGGTGGTGGCGCGTCTCCTCAAGCTGAAGCGGGCCCCCACGCCAGCGGACGCGGCCGATGGTGTCGCGGTCGCGCTCACGCACATTCTCCGCGCGTGATCGCCCAGGTCAGCGGACGCCTCGCCGCCAAACAGGGCGACCGCGTCGTGGTCCACACCGCTGGTGGAGTCGGCTACGAGATCGCCGTGCCGCTGGGCGTGATGGAGCAGCTGCCGCCCGTGGGCGAGAGCGTCAGTCTGGCCACCGAGCTCGTCGTTCGGGAAGACGGCTGGGCGCTGTACGGGTTCCGGGACGAGTCCGAGCGGCGGTTCTTTCAGCGGCTCATCGGCGTCACCGGCATCGGGCCCAAGCTCGCCATCGCGCTGATGTCCGCGCTGGGGGTGGAGCGGGGCGCGCGGGCGCTCAGAGAGCGGAACATCGCGCTGCTGTCGTCGGTGAGCGGCATCGGCAAGAAAACCGCCGAGCGCCTGGCGCTTGAACTCGCCGACAAGCTGCGCGAGTTTGAGGGGCCGGGGGCCGGAGGCGCGGCGGCGCCCCACGACGGCATGTCCGAGGCGGCCCTCAAGGCGCTGGAGCGGCTGGGTTACGACACCGCCGAAGCGGACCGGGCGTTGCGCGACGTGTTGGCGGCGGATGGCGGCGGGAGCACCGAGACCCTGGTGCGACGCGCCCTGCACCTTCTCACTGGTGGATGACGATGGCGACGACCGCTGAATGGATCTGCACGCGGTGCGGCTCGACCAACCGGCGGCTCGTCCCGGACGGCGCGAGGCGCGCGGTGGACGAGTGCCTCACGTGCCACACGCGCCACGAGCTCGACGCCGACCCGCGGCCGGTGCGCTGGCGCGCGCGGCCGGTGGGGAAAAAGGTCGCGTGAGCGCCGGGTCCCGCACCCAGATCACCACTCCGGAGGCGCTCCCGGAGGAGCGCGTCACGGACGCGGCGCTGCGCCCCTCGCGCCTCGACGAGTTCGTCGGCCAGGCCAAGGTGAAGGAATCGCTCCAGATCGCGATCGACGCGACGAAGCAGCGTAAGGAGCCACTCGACCACACCCTGTTCTTCGGACCGCCGGGCCTGGGGAAGACCACGCTGGCGCTGCTCATGGCGCGCGAGCTTGGCGTGAACGTCCGGACCAGCTCCGGACCCGTGCTCGAGCGCCCCGGCGACCTGGTGGGCCTCCTCACGTCGCTCAAAGCGGGCGACATCCTGTTCATCGACGAAATCCACCGGCTGCGGCCCGCGCTCGAGGAGTTCCTCTATCCCGCCATGGAAGAGTTTCACGTCGACGTGCGCATCGCCGACGGGCCCCACGCGCAGACCATCCCCATGGCGCTGGAGCGCTTCACGCTGATCGGCGCCACCACCCGGTTCGGGCTGCTCACGCCGCCGATGCGCGCGCGCTTCGGGCTGGTAGAGCGTCTCTCGTATTATCCGCCGGACGACCTGGCCCAGATCCTCGTCCGGTCGGCGGGGATCCTGGCCGTGCCCGCCGACGCGGCAGGCATCGCCGAGATCGCGCGGCGCAGCCGCGGCACCCCGCGCGTCGCCAACCGGCTCCTCAAGCGGGTGCGCGACTACGCTCAGGTCCGCGCCGGCGGAAAGATCACCGCGCAGGTGGCGGGCGAGGCGCTGAAACGCCTGGACGTGGACGAGTTCGGGCTCGACGACATGGACGGCCGGATCTTGAAGACGATCATCGAGCAGTTCGAGGGCGGGCCCGTCGGGCTCACCACTATCGCCGCGGCGGTGGGCGAGGATCCCGGCACCCTCGAGGAGGTATACGAGCCGTTCCTCATGCAGCGTGGCTTTCTGGCTCGCACGCCGCGCGGCCGCTGCGCCACGGGAGCCGCGTACAAGCACTTCGGCTTCATCCCGCCCCGGACCGCGGACCAGCAGACCATCTTCGACGGGTAGGCAATTGCGGATTGCGGATTTCGGATTGCGGATTCGAAGGTCGGGCGTCCAATCCGCAATCCACAATCCGCAATCCGCAATTCTCTCCATGCGCTACCGGACCTCGGATTTCGACTACACCCTGCCAGCCGAGCGTATCGCCCAATACCCGCTGCTTGATCGTGCCGCCAGCCGCCTGCTGGTGCTCGACCGAGCGACCGGCGCCATCCGGCACGCGCAGTTCCGCGACATCGTCGAGCTCGTCGCGCCCGAGGACGTGCTCGTGCTCAACGTGTCGCGGGTCATTCCGGCGAGACTGCGCGGGCGGCGGGAGGGGGGGGCCGCCACCGAAGTGCTGTTGGTGCGTTCACTCCCCGACGGGAGCTGGCTCGCGATGGGCCATCCCGGCGGCAAGCTCAAGCCCGGCCGCACGGTCCGATTCGGCGACGACAGCGCCGTCGAAATCGTCGAGGTGCTGGGCGGCGGGCTGCGGCGCGTGAAATTCGTGGGCGCGCTCGACGCCGGCGCGACGCTCGCCAAGTACGGTGAGACGCCGCTGCCGCCGTACATCCGCCGGCCGCCGCGCCCCGAGGACCGGGACCGCTATCAGACGGTCTACGCCGCCCACGACGGCAGCGTCGCCGCACCCACGGCCGGGCTGCACTTCACGCCGGAGCTGCTGGAGCGGGTGCGGGCAGGCGGCGCGGCTGTCGCCACGCTGGACCTGCACGTCGGCCCCGGTACCTTCAAGCCGGTCCAGGTGGACGACCTCGCGGGCCACGCGATGCACGCGGAGCCGTACGCGCTGACCGCGCAGTCGGCGGCGACCATCAACGCGAGACGGGAGGCGGGCGGCCGCAGCTGGGCCGTCGGGACGACCGTGGTGCGCACGCTCGAGACCTGCGCCGACGCGCGGGGCGCGATTCGCCCTGGAGCCGGAGAGACGTCGCTCTTCATCTATCCTCCGTACCGGTTTCGCGCCGTAGACCGGCTGCTCACGAACTTTCATCTGCCGCGCTCCACCCTGCTCATGCTGGTGTGCGCGTTCGGGGGATACGAGAACGTGATGCGGGCGTATGGGGAGGCGATCGCCGAGGGTTACCGGTTCTATTCATATGGCGATGCGATGGCGATCATGTGAGTCGCGTGTTCGAATTCACGATCGACGCCACCTGCGGCGCCGCCCGCGCCGGCACGCTCGTCCTCCCCCACGGCACGGTCGAGACGCCCGTCTTCATGCCGGTCGGGACACAGGGGACGGTACGGACGCTCTCGCCCGCGGACCTGAAGACCGTCGGGGCGCAGCTCGTCCTCGCGAACACCTACCATCTGCACGTGCGTCCCGGCGAGGGTGTGGTGGAGCGCCTCGGCGGCCTGCACCGCTTCATGGCGTGGGACCGACCGCTCCTCACGGACTCGGGCGGCTTCCAGGTCTTCTCGCTCGAGGGATCTCGTCGCGTGGACGACGACGGCGTCGAGTTCCAGAGCCACGTGGACGGGAGCCGCCGGCACTTGACGCCGCAGCGCGCCACGGAGATCCAATGGACGCTCGGGGCGGATATTGCGATGGCATTCGATCACGTCGTGCCGGGGGGAGCGGACGAGGCGACCGCCCGGGATGCCCTCGAGCGGACGCTGCGCTGGCTCGAACGGTGCGCGAGGAGACACGCTGAGTTGAAGGCGTCGTCGGACACCCAGACGCTCTGGCCCATCCTCCAAGGCGGCACCCATCTGGGACTCCGGACCGAAGGCCTGCGGCGGATCCAGGAGCTCGGGCGCTGGACCGGGCTCGCCATCGGAGGCCTCTCGGTCGGCGAGCCGAAGCCCGTCATGTACGAGATGCTCGAGGGCCTCGAGCCCCGGCTGCCGCCCGCCTGGCCGCGTTATCTTATGGGCGTGGGGTTCCCCGAGGACCTCGTGGCGGCGGTGGAGCGGGGCATGGATCTGTTCGATTGCGTGGCGCCCACGCGCAACGGGCGCAACGGCTCGGCATTCACGCCCGACGGCCCGGTGAACATCCGCAACGCCGAGCACCGCGAGGACGCGCGGCCGCTCGACGCGACGTGCGACTGCGAGACCTGCACCACGTTCTCGCGCGGCTACCTGCGGCACCTGTTCGTGGCGGAGGAGCTGCTGGGGCTGCGACTCTTGTCGCTGCACAACGTCCGGTTCCTGATCCGGCTGGCCCGAGACATGGGCGCCGCAACCCGCGCCGGTACTTTCCCGCGGTGGGCCGCCGAGTGGCGGCGCCGCTATACCCGATCGGATTGACCATGCACGCCTCGTATGCACTGCTGTTCACGCCCTCCGGCCAGCAGGGACCAGCCGGCTGGCTCGTGTTCCAACTGGTGGCGGTGTTCGCCATCATCTACTTCCTGATTCTCCGGCCGCAGAAGAAGCAACGGGAGCGCCATGACCAGCTGCTGGCCTCGCTCCAAAAGGGGGACAAGGTGGTGACGTCCGGCGGGATTCTCGGCGAGGTGGTGCACTTGAAGGACGACGAAGTGACGGTGAAGAGTGGTGAAGCGCGTTTGGTCGTCGTCCGCTCGAATATCGCCAACATCCTCAACCGGTCCGCCGAGGCGAAGCCGCAGTGACGATCCGGCAGCTCCACCTCCTCGGCTCGCCGCTGCTGCGGCAGTCGGCCACCCCCGTCGCCGTCGTGGACGACGAGGTGCGCCGGCTGGTGGACGATCTGTTCGACACGATGCGCGCCGCGAAGGGGGTGGGGCTCGCCGCGAACCAGGTCGGGGTGGCGCGGCGCGTCGCCGTCGTGGACGTGGGCGAGGAGTTCCCCCCACCCCTCGTGCTCATCAACCCCCGAATGGTACAGGCGAGCGACGTCACCGAGACGGCGGAAGAGGGCTGCTTGTCGATCCCCGACCTGTACGGCGAGGTGGAGCGCCCGCTCGCGGTGACGCTCGAGGCGCTCGACCGTGACGGCCGCCCGTACTCGGTCGAGCTCTCGGGGTTCAAGGCGCGCGCCGCGCAGCATGAGATCGATCACCTGGACGGCATCCTGTTTCTCGACCACCTGAGCGCCGTCAAACGGCATCTGCTGGTGGCGAAATGGAAGAAGTCGCGCAAGGGCAAGCCCGGTTACGTGAAGGACGTCACGCCGGAGCCGGCGGGCGAGCTCTAGGTGCGCGTCGTTTTCTTCGGCACGCCCGAATTCGCGGTCCCGTCGCTCCGAGCCCTCCTCGGTGAGGGGTTCGACGTGCTCGCCGCCGTCACCCAGCCCGACCGGCCGCAGGGCCGCTCCCGCTCGCACGCCGTCCCGCCGCCGGTGAAGATCGAGGCAGAAGCCGAAGCGATTCCCGTGTTCCAGCCCGAGCGCCCGACCGACCCGGCCTTCCTCGACCGGCTGCGCGAGCTCGCCCCCGACGTCGGCGTCGTCGTCGCCTACGGGCACATCCTCAAGGCGGAGCTGCTGCGGCTCCCCGGCCGGGGGATGGTGAACGTGCATCCGTCTCTCCTCCCGGAGCTGCGCGGCGCGGCGCCCGTCGAGTGGGCCATCGTGAACGGGCTGGCGAAGACGGGGGTCAGCATCATGCAGCTCGACGAGGGCCTCGACTCGGGACCCGTGCTGCTGCAGATCCCGCACACGATCGAGCCGGACGAAACGGGCGGGGAGCTATCCGCGCATCTCGCCGAAGTCGGCGCGCAGGCTCTCGTGGAAGCGCTCGCGCTGTGGGAGCAGGACGCCCTCCGTCCCGTCGCACAGGATCACGCCCGCGCGACCTACGCGCCCAAGCTCACGCGCGCCACGGCGCAGGTCCGCTGGAGCGATCCCGCTGAGCGGGTCGCGCGCTTGATCCGCGGCCTCGACCCGAAGCCGGGTGCCTGGAGCGAGCTCGACGGCCAGGAGATCAAGCTGTTCGGCGCCCGGGTCGCGGAGCGGCAGGGCACTGCGGGCGAGGTGCTGAATGCGGACGGCCGACTCCTCATCGCGGCGGGGCGCGGGGCGGTGGAGGTGGAGGAAGTCCAGCCGGCCGGCAAGGCGCGCATGCCAGCCGCGGACTGGATGCGCGGCCGGCGGATCACGGCCGGCCAACGCCTCGGGTGACGCACGCCGCGCCGCTGCCGCGGCTGCACGCCATCACCGACGAGCGGATCGCCCGCCGGGCGGACCTGGACACGATCGCCGCGGCGCTCGCTTCCGGGGGCCGCGAGCACCTGGCCTTCCACGCGCGCGGCCACACGCTCACCGGGCTCGAGCACTACGATCTGGCTGTCCGTCTATCCGTCTACCCGTCTACCCGTCTATTCGTCAACGACCGCCTCGACGTGGCGCTCGCCGCGGGCGCCGCCGGCGTCCAGCTCGCGGCCGGGAGCCTCGACCCAGCGCACGCGCGCCGCCTCGACCCGGGCTGGTGGATCGGTAAATCGGTCCACGACTTACGCGAGGCGGAGGCCGCACACACGGCCGGCGCCGACTATCTTTTAGTAGGGCCGGTGTTCCCCACGGCCACGCACCCTCCCCCCGGGCGCGAGCCGCTCGGACCGGGGCTCGTGGCCCGCATCGTCGGGCTCGGCCTACCCGTGATCGCGATCGGCGGTGTGACGCCCGAGCGGCTCCCCGACCTGCGGGCCGCCGGCGTGTACGGCGTGGCGGCGATCCGGGCGCTGTGGGACGCCGCCGATCCTCGGGCGACGGCCCGACGGATCGTGCAGGAGCTGACGCAATGAACGATACGATCGACATCACGGTCAACGGGCAGCGCCGCGCAGTGAGCCAGGGCGTGACGCTGCTCGAGCTGCTCGCCGCGCTCGAGCTCGACCCGCGCGCCGTGGTGGTGGAGCATAACCGCACCATCGTCCGCCGCCCCGCGCTGGGCGACGTCCGGATCGCTCCGGGCGACGCGGTCGAGCTGGTGCATTTTGTGGGAGGGGGATGACCCGATGGCGACTGCCGTGGACACGCTCCGCGACACCCCCTTCACCATCAGTGGGCGCACGTTCCACTCGCGCCTCATGGTGGGGACCGGAAAGTATCGCGACAACGACACGATGGTCCGCGCCATCGAAGCGTCGGGAGCGGAAATCGTCACCGTCGCCGTGCGGCGCGTGGATCTGGACCGCACCCGGGAGACGGGCGTCCTGTATCACCTGGACCCCAAGCGCTACTTCCTGCTCGCCAACACGGCCGGGTGCGCCACCGCGGAGGACGCCGTGCGCTACGCCCGGCTGGCCCGGGAGGCGGGGTTCAACGAGTTCATCAAGCTCGAGGTGATCGGCGACCAGGAGACGCTGCTCCCCGACGTGCAGGGGCTGCTCGAGGCCGCGAAAATCCTGGCGAAAGATGGCTTCCGGGTGCTGGCGTACACGAACGAGGATCTGGTGACGGCGTTGCGGCTCGAGGACGCCGGCTGCGCCGCCGTGATGCCGCTCGCTTCTCCGATCGGGAGCGGACTCGGGCTGCTGAACCCCCACAGCGTGCGCACGATCAAGCGGCGGCTGCACGTCCCGGTCGTGGTCGACGCCGGCGTCGGGACAGCGTCGGACGCGTGCCTCACGATGGAGCAGGGCGTGGACGGGATCCTGATGAACACCGCCCTCGCCGCGGCGCACGATCCCGTCGCCATGGCGCATGCGATGCGCCTGGCGGTCGAGGCGGGGCGGACCGCCTACCTCGCCGGTCGCATGCCCCGGCGCGAGGTCGCGGTGCCGTCCTCGCCGCTCGAAGGGATGTTGGATTAAGGACGCCACGGCGGCGCGGCGCGCGGCGCTGCGCATCCTGCAGTCGGTGCGCTCCGGCGCCAGCTTCGCCGCGGCGCGCGACCGTCACCTCTCCGGACTGGCGGAGCGTGACCGCCGCCTGGCCTACCAGCTCGCCGGAGGGGTGCTCCGGAGCCAAGCCGATCTCGACCGAGCGCTGGCACTGGCGACCGTCGACCCCCGTCTCGACGACATCCTGCGACTCGGCGCCTACCAGCTGCGCGCGCTCGCGCGCGTTCCGGCATATGCGGCGGTGTCCACCAGTGTGGAGCTGGCCCGCGACGCCGCGGGAGAAGGTGGCGCGCGGTTCGTCAACCAGGCGCTGCGACGACTGGCACGGGAAACGGGAAACGAGAAACGGGAACCGTGTGCACATACCCACCCCGAATGGCTGGTCGCGCGCTGGCGCCGCTGGTTCGGGACGGCTGACGTGGCTCGCCTGCTCGCCTGGAACGACTCGAAGCCACAACTCACACTGCAACCGGCACGCTGGGATCGGGACACCCTGCTGCTCCGGCTCCGGGAGGCCGGGATCGGGGTAACAGAAGCACCGTTCGGGGCGGGGATCCGGCTCGCATCCGGCTTATCCCCTTCCCCCTTCCCTCTTCCCCGGCGGTTACCGGGTTTCGAGCAGGGCGCCTTCATCGTGCAAGATCCCGCCCACGCGCTGGTGTGCCGCTACGCCGCGTTCCCGGCCGGCGGGCTCGCCTACGACGCCTGCGCCGCTCCTGGGGGGAAGGCCGTCATGCTCGAGCGGCTCGGGGCGCGCGTGGTCGCGGGGGACGCGCGGCGGGACCGGATGGCGCACCTCGTCCAGACGGTGCGACGCGCCGGAGTGGCAATTCGGCTGGCCGTCGCCGATCTTCTGGCAGCGCCGTGCGCGGCGGGGGCGCTCGCGGCGGTGCTGGTCGACGCCCCGTGCACGGCCACGGGAACCATGGCCCGCCATCCCGACGCCCGCTGGCGGATATCCGCTCGGGCGATCGACCGCGCGGCGGCGCGTCAGCGGGCGCTGCTCGAGGCGGCGGGGCGTGTGGTACAGTCGCGGGGACTGCTCGTCTATGCGACCTGCTCGCTCGAGCCCGAGGAGAACAGCGACGTCGTGAACGATTTCCTGGAGCGACATCCTGAGTTCCGGCGCGACGCCCCGCCCCCGGGGACAGTGCCCGCCGAGCTGCTGACGGAGGCAGGGGATTTTCAGTCGATCCCGCAGCGGCACGGCATCGACGGCGCGTACGCGGCGCGCCTGGTGCGGGTGCGCTGATGCGCTTCCGCCGCCACCTCCCGCCGATTCATGAGTGGCAGTTGCCGGGCTTCGATGCCCGCGGCGCCAAGCGCTGGGGCGTCGCTCTCCTCTCGTCACTCGTGGCGGGCTACCTCACGGCGTATCTGGTCGTCTTTCCCGCGCCGATTCTCCGCGGCCACCAGGTCGTGCCGCGCGTGCTCGGCTTGTCGCTGCCGGAGGCGTCCGCCGCGCTGCGGAACGCGGGGCTGCAGGTGCAGGACGGCGGGTCTGACCCGCACCCGACGGCTCCCCAAGGCACGGTCGTCTGGCAGGATCCGCCGCCCGGCGTGTCCGCCCCCGCGGGACTGCGGGTCACCCTGGTGGCGAGCGACGGACCCCCCAAGATTCCGGTGCCGGACGTGGCGGGACTGGACGGTGGTCTGGCCCAGCGTCTCGTGGCGGCCGCCGGTCTCACGGTCGCCCAGGTGGAGTCGGTCCAGGCAGCCGCGCCGCGTGGAGTCGCGATGCTGAGCCGTCCGCCGGCGGCGACGGTGCTGGCCCCCGGGGCCCCCGTGACCGTGGTCGTGAGCCGCGGGGCGCCGACGATTCCGGTGCCCGGCCTGCTCGGCCTGTCGCAAGCCGACGCGCGCGCGCGGCTCGAGCTCGAGGGCCTCACGCTCGGGACGGTGACGCGGCGGCGCACGGCCGACGCGAACCCGGGCACCGTCGTGGCGCAAAAGCCCGCGGCCGGCACGCTCGCCGCCGCCGGCACGGTGGTGGACATCGTCGTGGCCCGGAGCCCGCAATGAACAACGGCATCCGCATCGCGGCGAGCGTGCTCGCCGCCGACTTGAGCAGGCTCGCCGAGCAGGTGGAGCAGGTCCTGGCGGGGGGCGCCGACTGGCTGCACGTGGACGTGATGGATGGGCGTTTCGTCCCCAACCTGACCTTCGGCGCCAACATGATCGAGGCACTGCGGAAGCTCACCGACCGGCCGATCGACGCGCACCTCATGGTCGTGGAACCGGAGCGCTACATCGAAGCGTTCGCCGCGGCCGGGGCCTCCGTGTTCACGCTCCACCCCGAGGCGACGCTACACGTGCAGCGCCAGCTCGCCGCAGTGCGCGGCCGCGGGATGCTCGCGGGCCTGGCGCTCAATCCGGGTACGCCGCTCGCGCTCGCCGAAGAGGTCGTCGCGGATCTCGACCTGCTGCTGGTCATGACGGTGAATCCGGGATTCGGCGGACAGGGCTACCTCCCGGCTTCGAACGAGAAGATTCGACGCGCGCGCGAGCTGCTCACGGCGCACGGCTCCCGGGCGTTTCTCGAGGTGGACGGCGGCATCACGCCGCAGACGATCGCGGCGGCGCACGCGGCAGGGGCCGACACGTTCGTGGCGGGCAACGCGGTCTTCACCGGCGCCGACCCGGCCCGCGAGGTCCAGGAGCTGCGGCGCCGCTGTCTGGTGACGGTATGATGCAGATGCGGCAGTGGACGATCGGGATCGGGGCCGCGTCGGCGCTGGTCTTCGGCGTGGCGCTGGCGGCGAAGATCTGGCCCCAGCTCGACCTCGTCGGCGTGGGCTCGCGCGCGCCCGCGTTTCGAGCCGTGAACCTGCGCACGCGGCGGCCGGCGTCGCTCGCCGATTACCGCGGCAAGGTCGTCCTGCTCAACGTGTGGGCCACCTGGTGCGCGCCGTGCCGGGTCGAGATGCCGTCGCTCGAGCGGCTGCACGCGAAGCTCGCCGGACCGGACTTCGCGGTCGTCGCGGTGAGCATCGACGACGGCGACTCGAGCAGCGTGATGAACTTCGTGCGGGAGCTGGGGCTCGGGTTCGACGTCCTCCAGGACAAGGGCGGCGGCATCCAGCAGATCTATCAGACCACCGGCGTTCCCGAGAGCTTCGTGATCGACCGCGACGGCGTCATCATCAAGAAGGTGATCGGCGCGGCGGAATGGGACGGACCAGTGAACGAGCTGCTCATTCGGAAGCTCGTCGATGCCCGTTAACATCGGACAGCTGTTCACCCGGAACTGGGGGATCAAGCTCGCGGCGATCTTCTTCGCCATCATGCTGTACGTCGCCGTCGCGGCGCAACAGCCGCTGTCGCAACGCTTCGCCCTCCGGCTCGCCGTCACCGTGCCGCCGGGGCGCTCGGTGCGGCAGCAGCCCGCGGGCGTGACCGTCACGCTGAGCGGCAAGGGGAGCGAGATCCTGAAGCTGCGCTCGTTCCCCCGCACGATCCGCAAGACGATCCCCGATACGTTCTCCGGGTCGGTATGGAGCATCCACCTGCAGCCGTCCGACGTGAGCATCCCGAAGGGGACGGACGTGCAGGTCACGGAGATCGCGCCGCGCGACTTGGACGTGCTGCTCGACTCGGTCGGAAAGAAGGACGTGCGGATCGTGCCGTTGGTGCGGGTCGAGGCGGAATCGGGCTACGTGCTGCGCGGCCTCTCCATCGTGCCGAGCGTGGCGCGGGTCGTGGGACCGGAGAAACGCCTCGCGGCCGTGGAGTCGATCACGACGCTGCCCACCGTGATCTCGAGCGTGAACGGTCCGTTCTTCCGCACGGTCCCGCTCGACACGACGCCGCTCGGTGTCGTGCGCGTCGCCCCCAAAGAGGTGCGGGTCGCGGGCGAAGTGGCGGCGATCATCGAGCGTTCGATCGCGGCGGTGCCCATTACCACCGCGGCCTCCGGATTCGCGGGGTTCCTGCTTTCTCCGGAGCGGGTGAGCGTGACGGTGCGCGGCCCCGAGTCAAAGGTCAACACGCTCACCAAAGACAGCGTGCGCGTGGTCGCGCACCTGGTCGGCAAGGCGGGGCCCGGCGGCTACGCCCGTCTCACCGTGACGGCGCCCCCGGGGATCCGGGCGCGTGCCGTGCCCGACTCCGTCTCCCTCAAGCGAAAAACCGGCCGTGGCTGACGTCGTCCTGGGGATCGAGACCTCCTGCGACGAGACCTCGGCCGCGCTGCTCGTGAGCGACCGGCCGGGACGCGCGCCGGAGCTCGCGAGCCTCGTGATCCTGTCGCAGGACGTGCACCGCGTGTTCGGTGGCGTAGTCCCCGAGCTGGCGAGCCGCGCCCACCTCGCCGCCCTTCCCGCGATCGTGCAGCGCGCCCTCGCGGAGGCGGGCGTCGGCTGGAGCGCCGTGGACGCGGTCGCCGTCACGCAGGGACCAGGCCTCGTGGGCGCGCTGCTCGTCGGCGTGGTGTACGCCAAAGCGCTCGCGTACGCCGGAGACCGTGCGTTGATCGGCGTGCATCACATGGAGGGGCACCTCTTCGCACCGGCCGTGGAGCATCCCGACCTGGCGCCGCCGTTCGTCGCCCTGCTCGTCTCGGGCGGCCACACCCTCCTGCTCGACGTGCCCGCGTGGGGGAGCTACCGGCTGCTCGGGTCGACGCGCGACGACGCGGCCGGCGAAGCATTCGACAAGGTCGCGACGCTCCTCGGGCTCGGCTACCCCGGCGGGCCGGAGATCGAGCGCCTCGCCGCGACCGGGGACCCGGCGCGTTTTAGCTTCCCGCGTCCCATGCTGGACGCCGGATTCGAGTTCTCATTCTCGGGGTTGAAGACGGCCGTGCTCTACGCTGTGCGCGCGAGCGACGACCTGAACCGCGACCGGCCGCATATCGCGCGCGCGTTTCAGGACGCGGTGCTCGACGTGCTGGTCACGAAGCTGGAACGCGCCGTGCGCGCCACCGGCCGCCACACCGCCGTGCTGGGAGGCGGCGTCGCCTGCAGCCGCACCCTCACGGGCCGCGCCGCCGAGCGCCTGGCGGGGCTCGCCCGCGTCGTCGTCGCCAGCCCGCGCTTGAACGCCGACAACGCCGCCATGATCGCGCGCGCCGGCTGGCACCGTCTCGCTCTCGGCGAGCGCAGCGATTGGACCATGGATGCCCGCGCGGATTTGCCGCTGCCGGGGCTCGACCCCGTCGTCATTCCACAATCCACAATCCGTAATCCGCAATGACTGTCTATCCGTTCAAGCTCGTGCTCGGCCCCCTCACCATCACCGGCTACGGGCTGATGATGATGGTGGCGTTCCTGATGGCGGGTTGGGCGATCCAGGTCGACCTGCGGCGCCGCACCATGAACGAAGACTACGCCGCGGACATCGTGTTCGCGGCCGTCATCGGCGGCATCGTGGGGGCGAAGATCTGGTACGTGCTGCTCACGGGCACGTGGGACGCGCTGCTGAGCCGCGGCGGCTTCGTGTGGTACGGCGGGTTCCTGGGCGGCGTGGCGGGGGTGCTGCTGAACGGCTGGCGCAAGCGCATCCCCGCGCGCTGGACCATGGAGCTCACCGCCGCCCCGCTGGCGCTGGGGTACGCTCTCGGGCGCGTGGGGTGCTTCCTCATTAACGATGACTACGGCATCCCGTCGAGCGTTCCGTGGGCGGTCAAGTTCCCGGACGGCCTGCCGCCTACGCGAGTCGCCGACATGCAGCAACAGCTGCACGTCGTGTTTCCGCCCGGAACCAACCCATCCGACGTGGTCGCCGTGCATCCCACCCAGGTGTACGAGACCACGCTGATGATGCTCGCCTTCTGGCTGCTGTGGCGACTGCGCGACCACCGCCACGGCACCGGCTGGCGCTTCGGCGTCTACCTCGTGCTGGCAGGCGCCGAGCGGTTTCTGGTGGAGTTCGTGCGGGCGAAGGACGACCGGCTGCTCGGTCCCTTCACCTTGGCGCAGGCAACGAGCCTCCTGCTGGTGATCGCCGGCATTTACCTGATGCAGCGGCTGCGCCAGCCCGACGCCGCCGCCCTCGCGACCCCACCGGCCCTCAAGCTGCAACCCACCCCCACCTGATGCGGCGCCTTCCGGCGGTCGCTCTCGCGGCGCTGGCGCTCGCGGCCTGCGCGCGGGGGAGATCGGGACCGCCGGACCTGATCCTCACCGGGGGCCGGATCTTTACGGCTGACCCGGGCCGCCCTTGGGCCGACGCGCTCGCCCTGCGCGGTGACCGCATCGTGGCCGTCGGCAGCACGGACTCCGTGCGCCGTCTGGCCGGCCCGCGCACGCGAGCGTTGGACTTGGGCGGCCGCACCGTCATTCCCGGCTTGAACGACGCGCACGCGCATCCCGGGCCGGAGCTACGCGGCACCAGGATCGCGTTAGCCACTGGAGACCCCGGTCTCCTCGAGGTCGTGCGCGCGCTCGCCGCCGCGAGTCGGGTTCGCCCACGGGGCACGTGGCTGCTCGCGACGGTGGGCGACCGCGTGCTCGACGACCCCCGCGCCAACCGCTTCTTTCTGGACAGCGTCGTTCCCGACCATCCCGTGGTGCTCGAGAGCTGGTCGGGCCACGTCGCGATCCTCAACAGCGCGACGCTCGGGACGCTTGGGATCGGCCACGACACCCCGAATCCGCCGGGTGGCCACTACGGACGGGTCCCGGGATCCGGGGCGCTGGACGGGCGCCTGATGGAGTACGCGTGGTGGGAGGCGCGCCGGCGACTCTCGAGCAGCGTCCCCGACAGCGCGAGCCGCGCCGATCTGCGACGCTATGCCGACGCGGCCGCGCGCTTCGGCATCACCACCGTCCAGGACATGAATAGCGCGCTCACGACGGCGCGCGCCCTGGCGCTGCTGCGTGCCGCGGACGTGCCGATCCGGTGGCGCGTGATCCGCTTCCCCATGACCCGGCCCGGAGGCCGGGACGTCGCCGACGCGCGGGCCGCCGGCCCGAGCCCAGGCGGGAAGGTGGGCGTCTCGGGGGTCAAGTACATCCTCGACGGCACCCCGGTCGAGCGGGGTGCCGCCATGCGCCGTCCGTACGCCGACCGGCCCGGGTGGTACGGCGAGCTCGACTTCCCGCCCGAGACGCTGGGCGCGATCATCCGCGAAACGCTCGCCTCGCGGGAGCAGCTGCTCGTGCACGCCGTGGGAGACAGCGCGATCGCCGTGCTGCTGCGCCTGCTGTCGGGCGCCGCACCGGAATCGACGTGGCACGCGCTGCGGCCGCGGATCGAGCACGGCGACTTCCTCACCTCCGACCTGCTTCCGTCCGCCCGCCGTCTCGGAGTCGTGGTGGTCCAGAACCCCGCACACTTCACGATCCCGGACCTGATCCGGCGGCGCTACGGGCCGGGCCGCGCGGGCGCGGCGCAGCCGCTGCGCTCGCTCCTCACCGCCGGAGTTCCGATCGCCCTCGGCTCCGATGGTCCGATGAACCCGTACGTGAACATCATGTTCGCCGTGACGCACCCGGTGAGTCCGGCGGAGGCGCTCAACCGCGAGCAGGCCGTGCTCGCCTACACGCGCGGCTCGGCGTACGCCGAGTTCGCCGAGCGGGAAAAGGGTGCGCTCGCGCCCGGCATGCTGGCCGACTTCGCCGTCTTGTCCCAGGACATTTTTGCGGTCCCGCTGGGGGAGCTCTCGAAGACCGAGAGCGTGCTGACGGTGGTGGGGGGGAAGGTGGCGTACGACGCCGGCGTGGTGAAATGAGGCCTCAGGGAAACGACGGCCTGCGCCGTTCTTCGCCGTCGGTGAGGCGCTGCCGCTGCAGCCACACGATCGCGACCAGCAACAGGACGAGGAGCAAGAACTGCAGCGAGAGCGACTGCAGCGTGGGATAGATCCCCAAGACCGGAATCCGGGGGGCCCATTCGACGACCGTCGTCTTCACCAGCCCCGCCTCCTGCAGGTCGGCAATCCCTTTTCCCGCGAACACGAAGGCCATGTAATAGAGCATCGCGCTGGTGATCGCGAAGAACGGTTTGAGCGGGACCCTCAGTCCGAAGCGGTTGATACCGATGTAGACCAGCACGAGCGCGGCGCCGCCGACCAGCACCCCGCCCAACACCGCCGTGGTGCCGCCCCCTCCGGCTCCAAGTCCCGCCGAGGTGAGCAGCGCCTTGTAGAAGAGGATCGTCTCGAAGCCCTCCCGGTAGACCGCGAGGAACGCCACGGACGCGAGCGCCCACCCCGAGCCCGCCGAGAGCGCCTCCTCCATCCGGCTCTTGACGAACGCGTTCCACTTGGCCGCTTCGATCTTCGACACCAACCAATAGCTCACGTAGAACAGCACCACGGTCGCGAGCAGCATGGTGAAGCCCTCGAGCGCTTCCCGTTCCCCCGGCGTGATCTGGAACAGCACCTCGATCACCACGGCCGTGACCATGCTCGCCCCGACGGCCGCCCAGGCGCCTTGGGCGACGTGGCGGCGGCGCTCGACAGCCCCCGCCTTCGCAAGGAAGGTCATGAGCGCGGCGACGAGTAGGATCGCCTCGAACCCTTCCCGCAACAGCAGCACGAACGACTCCATGAACAGGTTCGCCGGTGAGCCCCGATCCGCCACCAGCCGCTCCGCGCGCTCGAGGCCGGACAGCAGGCGCGCATGGATCGCCTCCAGCTCTTCGGGCCCCGCCCCGCCGGCAGCGCGGGCGCGCAGGGCGGCGAACGCGTCTTCGAGGTCGCCCGCGAGCGCCGCATTCCGGGCGCGGACGTCCGTCTCCACCTGCTCGAACGTGATGTACGCGTCGAACGCGAGCTGGCTCGATCGGAGCGCCACGGCGGAATCGACCTGGGCTCGCACCGTCGCGAAAATCGCCCCGGCGGGCGACGCGACGTAGTGTTGCCGCTCGGCCGTGGGGAGCACGCGCAGGAACGCGACGAGCTTCTCCGCGCTCGTCGGGTCGATCGCGTGCGCGAACCCCGGCATCGGCGAGCCGGGACGACCCCGCAGGATCAGCTCCACGAGCTCGGCGTCGCTGAAGCGGGCCTGGGCCGCGAGGTCGCGCAGCGCCGGCGGCCGCACCGAGAGCGACGCGGCGAGCAGCCCGTCGCCGCCCCCGGTCGCGCCGTGGCACGCCGCGCAGTACGCAGCGTACAGGCCCTCCCCTTCGCGCTCCTCGCCGTTCGCCGCGCGCAGCGTCCCGATGTAGACCGCCACCGCCCAGCGGTCCTCGGGCGAAAGCGTCTCTTCGAATTGCGCCATGGCGGTGCCGGCGACCCCGATCGTGATCTTGCGATACGCGTCGACGGGCGACACGCCGCGCATCAGGCGCCGGTCGGCAAGGTTCGCGGGCGCGGGCCCCTCGAGCTGTTTGGCCTTCGGGCCGTCGCCGCGGCCAGCCTGGCCGTGACATGCCAGGCACTGGTCGCGATACACCGCGGCTCCACGGGCCAACGACGGCGGGCGGGCCGGGAACGGATCGAGCGCGCCCCCCGTCGCGGCGGCGATCCGTGCCACCAGGGCGTTGGCTCGCGCCGCGACCGAGTCGGGCGGGGCGGCACGCACCACCATGCCCCGGAGCAGGGCGAGCTCGGTGTCGGCTACGGCACGGACCCGGGCGGGCAATCCGACGGCGTCGAGCCGCGCCTGCTCGAGGAACTGGCGCGCCTCGTCCACTTCGGCGGCCGCTATCACATGACCCCCGCGCGGCGCCACGCCCGCCGCGTATTCCTTGGCAGCAAGCGACGTGGCCGCGACTACGCGGCGCGATACCGCGAGCGAGTCGGTCGCCTGCGCCGCGGATCTGGACGCGGCACACGCGCTCAACAACAAGCCGACAAACAGCTTACGATGGATGGAAGTGAGTCTCAGTGAGAGGCCACAAATACTAGAGTGGATTTGTCGGGAATTCAAGGATGTGCGCGGCCTAGTCACTCTCGAGCACGGCGACCGCGATGGCGGCGAGATGGGTGTGCGAGAGTGAGAGCAGCACCCGCCGCACCCCCAGCTCTCGGGCGCGTTGGGTCGCGCTGCCTGAGAGACTCACGTCCGGTCGTCCGTCGGGAGCGCGGGTGACCTCGATGTCGCGCCACCCGATGCCGCGCGCCGCCTCGCTCCCCTGGAGCGCCTTGTAGACGGCCTCCTTGGCGGCGAGCCGCACCGCGACGTGCGTCGCGACATCGGGCCGGCTCTCGCAGTAGGCCCGCTCGGCGGGCGTCAGGAGGCGTTCGAACACGCGAGCGCCCTTGTCCTGCAAGATCGCGCTCACCCGCGCGACCTCCACCAAGTCCACGCCGACCCCGATGGCGCTCACGGCCGGCGCGCGGGTCCTAGAAGCCGAGGCGGGCGGCGAGCCATAGCGGAGCGGCAACGTAGCCGCCGAGGATCAGCCCCAGCCACACCAACGCCGCGGCGAACGGGGCCCACAACACCAGCACGGGCCACAGCGACGGGCGCCAGCGCTCGAGCGCTTCGATCTCCGGGCTCCAGCGCCGCTCCTCCTCCATCGCCACCGCCTCGAGGGCGAGCCACGCGGCCTCGAGTCGCCGCGCGGCGCCCCGCAGCGCGTCCTGCCACTCGGCGTGCGCCGCTTTGTCCAGCACGCTCGCGTCCCGCACCCGGGCGGCCACCGCGTCCAGCTCGTCGAGCGCGCCGACGAACGGCTCGCCCCCCGTCGCCAAGCGCGCCGTGACCGCCCGCTTCTCGGGCGTCGACAGCAGGCGGCGGCGCCAGCGGCGCTGCGGCATCCGCACCCGCCAGGCGGCCCGCTCGATCTTCTCGTCCAGTGCCTCGATCACCCGCTCCGCCACGCGTCGCACCGCCCGCTCCCACGCGGCGAGCCACGCCCGGCGGCTCACCGCATCGAGCACGCGATCACGGTCCTCCTGCGCCGCCGCGGCCCGCGCTTCCCCCGCAAGCTCGAGCACGCGCGTGGCCAACGCCTCCCGAATGTCGTCGATCGGCACCCATGGCTCGGCCACGCGCCGCGGCACCACCACGCGCCCCAGCGAGGGAGCCAGTTCGGGCACGCGCAGCGGCATGGGGATCTTGACCGTGCTCACGCCTGCTGCTCCGCGAGGCGGGCGGGCCGGCCGGTGCGGGCCTCGTACGCCGCCACGAAATGCGGGAGCGACTCGGCGAAGAAGTGGTCGCGCGGCAGGCCCGTCGCCGTGATGGCGCGCTCGATCTCGACCGGCTCGCCCTCGACTTCCAGCAGCACGTCCATGGCGGGATACCACTCGACTCGCAGGACCGCTCGCCCCAGCCGGTAAACCTCCACCGTGCGGTCGATCCGCAACGAGACCGCGAACCCCAGGTGCTCGAGCACGGTGACGACCGCATCGGCATCGCCGACCCGCGCTTCGACCTCGGGACGGTGCCGGTAATGCCCGCGCTGCGAGCGTGGCCCCTTCCAGCCCAGCACCCCGAACGCGGGCGCGCCGTCGCCGGGCCGGAAGATGCGCATCCGCAGCACCTCGTCTCGCGCTTCCAGCTCGCCCCCCCGGTCGAAGCGCCGATCGAGCATCGCGCCGCGAAACTCGAGTCGCGCGCCCGCACGCTCGAGCGCGCGCTGCAGCGCCGCGGGGTCGTCGACCCGCGCCTTGACTTCCAGCTCGTCGGCGGGAGCGGAGCCGATCGAAATCATGCGGCGAAGATGGCGCCCAGCACCGCGGCGGTGTTCGCGAGATCGGAGAACACCCGGGCGGCGCCGGCGGCGCGCAGCGCGGCGACATCGTAGAAGCCGGTCGCTACGGCCACCGCCCGCGCGCCGATCGCGCGGCCGCAGGTGACGTCCTCCGGCGTATCGCCCAGGATGACGACGTCCGCGCCGGCGAATGTCCGGCCGGTGAGCGCCGCCGCGCGCTCTGCCGCCACGGCGGGAAGATCGGCGCGGCGATGCGAGTCCGACCCATAGGCCCCGACCCGGAAGCGGGCGGGGTCGAGCCCCGCGGACCGGAGCTTGAGCGCGGCGCCCGGCTCCAGGTTCCCCGTCAACAGGCCCACGACGGCGCGCCCGGCTCGCTCGTGCGGCTCGAGTGCTAGGAGCAGCTCGGCGATCCCGACCATCAGCCGGGTGGCCTGGGTCGGCTTTTCGAGCTCGGCCGAGAGGAGCCCGACGTAGCGGCGGCACACGGCCTGAATGCGCTGTTCGTTGGTGGCCTCCGGGTGTCCGGCCAGGGCCAGCAGCTCGCGCACGATCTGCGGATCGGTCTTCCCGTCGAAGCGGTAGGTCTCAATCGGGCCCGCCGTGCCCGTCTCCTCGAGCAAGGCGCGATGGATCGCCCGCCGGCCCGCGCCGTCGGTCCAGAGCAGGGTGCCGTCGATGTCGAAGAGGACGAGCTTCATGACGACGAAAAATAGACGGGTAGACGGGTAGACGGGTAGCGGATCGAAGGTGTAAGACTACCCGTCTGTCCGTCTAGCCGTCCACCCGTCGCACCGCGACGAGAAGCTCCCGCAGCCGCCGCATCGGGGGCGTGTCGCCGAACAGGTTGTCCGCGACCACGCCGCCGCGCGACAGCGCCGAGTGCACGATGCGCCCCGCGCCGGCCCACAACGCCACGTGCGAGATGCGGTGGCCGTCGGCGAAGCACAGCACGTCGCCCAACTCGTACCCGCCGCCGGTTGTCTGGAGCGGCACCTCCCGGCCGGCGGCGGACTGCAAGTCCGAGTCCCGCGGCAACGCCACGCCGCGCGCCGCGTACGTCGCCTGCACCAGGCCGGAGCAATCGATGCCCCACTCGCTGCGCCCACCCCACGCATACGGTGCGCCGGAGAACCACCGCAGCGCCCACTCGGGCGCAGCCACGAGCCGAGCCTCGACCCGCAGCTCGACCTCCGGCCGCAGGACTCCGCCCGCGACGTCCCACACACGCCCATCGGCCGTCTCGACCTGGCCGCCCCGCTGCGGCGCCGCCCACGCACTGACCGCCAGCCGGAAGCGGGCGCCCTCGCATCGCAGGTCGGCACCGAGCGAGCGCACGGTGGCGCGCGCGGCCCAGTCCTCGGCCCACGCCGCCGTGCCGAGCGCGACGTAGCCCATGTGGACCCAGGCGAGGTAGCCGTCCCCTGCGCGCACCCGCAGCCAGGTGTCGCTGCGCCGCTCGAGCACCTCGAGGGTCTCCCCGTGCAGCGCCTCGCTCACGCGGTCGGCGCTCACACGCGGCTCGCGCACCAGCGGCGCCGCGGCGGCCGTCACCACCGCCGCCCGGTCGTCGCCGACCGAGGAGTCGGGGAGCAGCCGGATGTCGGCGGCCAACCGCGCACCCGCGGCGATGCGACGCAAGGCGGTGAGGGCGTCCCGGCTCGTGGTGCAGCCCGCGAGCGCGCCGGGCTGCACCGCGACCTCGAACACGTCGAGCCGTGTGTCGGGAACCCATTTTCGGGCGACGTCCGAGACATCGCGCTCGAGATGCGCGGTCATGGACAAGCGCACTGAGTGCGCACGACGGATGTTCCCACGCTGAAGCGTGGGCTCGGCGAGGCACAACGCTGAAGCGTGGCGTGCCTCATCACGCGCTCACATCCGCCAGCCCCGGGATGTCGCGGACCCCGCGCGCCAGGCGCACGGCGCGCTCGACCGCTTCCGGCACCGCCAGCGCGGCGAGCGCTTCCGGCTGGAGCGGCGTGGCCGCCGTTACCTGGGCGGTACTCAGCGCGAAGACGATGTCGCCGTCGAACGGCGTGCCGTAGGGCACGATGCGGCGGGCCAGCGCGTCGCCCGCCGCGTGCGCCAGGGCCTGCAGCGCCACGCGGTCGAGCCGGGCATTGGTCGCCACGATGGCGAGCGTCGTGTTTTGCCCGGCGCCGCTCCGATCGAAGGGCGCGCCGCCCTGCGCCAGGTACCCGAGCGCGTCGACGAGCCTGCCGTCGGCGCCGCGGGCGCCCGCGAGGATGCGGCCGCTTGCATCCAGCACGTTTCCCACGGCATTGAGGACGACGAGCGCGCCCACCACCACATCGCCCGCGTGCGCCGCCCAGGTTCCGACGCCGCCTTTCATCGCGCCGCGGGGACCGAGCGCCTTGCCGACCGTCGCGCCGGTGCCGGCGCCGACCGATCCTTCGGGAATCTCCGTCGCGGCGGCGGCGCAGGCGCGGTAGGCGTCGTCGGGGCCGGGCCAGCGGTCGGCCTTCGATCCGGGCGCCAGGTCGAAGTCGAAGATGACGGCCGTCGGGACGATCGGGACCACCCCCGCCGGCCCCACGGGGAAGCCGCGGCCGCGCTCCTTGAGCCAGCGCATCACGCCGTCCGCCGCGCCCAGGCCGTACGCCGAGCCGCCGGTGAGCAGCACCGCGTCGATGTGTCCCACGAGATGGCGGGGGTCGAGGGCGTCGAGCTCGCGCGTACCGCTGGCGCGGCCGCGCACGGCGCACGCGGCGCGCATCCCTCCCGGGGGCGCGAGCGTCACCGTGCATCCCGTGGCGGTCTGCGAGTCGGTCCAGTGCCCCACGGTGATCCCCTGCACTTGGGCGAGATTCGACGGAGCGGCTTCGGTCATCGGGCGCGAAGATAGCTTGGCTTGCTCGGGTTGTGGAGGGCACATACGTTAGCGCCATGACCAAGACCGATGCGCAGGCCGCTCCGACCACCGTGTTGGTGGTGGACGACGAGGAGGGGATCCGCCAGGCGCTGGACCGGTTTCTGACACGCCTGGGTTACCGCGTGCTGCAGGCCGCGAGCGGTGCCGAAGCGCTGGACCGTCAGGCGGCGGGGCAGCCGCAGGTGATGTTGTCGGACATCCGCATGCCGAACATGACCGGCGTGGAGCTCGTTCCCAAGGCACTCGCCCAGGATCCGGACGTCGCCGTCATCATGCTGACCGCGATCGACGAGCCCCGCACCGCGATCGAATGCATGAAGCTCGGCGCCTACGACTATCTGATCAAGCCGGTGGACTTGGACGAGCTGGAGATGTCCCTGCAGGGCGCGCTGCGGCTGCGGCAGCTCGAGGTCGATCGCCGGGAGCTCGAGCAGTGGCTCGCCCGGGAGGTAGCGGTGCGCACGCGCGATCTGGAAGAGCGGACCACCGTCGCCGAGGAGATCGCGCTGAGCGCGCTGGCGGCGGCGCGGGGTTGGGCGGGGGCGGGCCACGCGATCGAGCAGCTCGCCAAGGAGCTGGGCACGTCGCCCGAGGACGTGGCGCGGGAGGTGGAGAAGCGGCGGAGCTAGGCCTGCTGCTTCGCCTTGGCCTTCTCCTCGCACGCCTTGCAGCGGGTGATCCCCCGGAACGAGCAAATCAGACAGATGAACGTCCCGCAGTCGGCGCAGGGGTAGCCTTCCGAGGCGCGCTCCTCGTTCCCGCAGTAGCGGCACACCATCGCGTCGTGCTCCATCAGCTTCGGCTTGTCTACCATAGTGGCCTCAAAGGTCGAGCGCGTAGGCTTTAATCTTATTGATCAAGGTCGCGCGCGAAATCCCGAGCTCCTGCGCGGCGCGCGTGCGGTTGCCGCCGTGGAACTTGAGCGCCCGCTCGATCTGCTGGCGTTCCACGTCGGCGAGCGTCAGCGCCGTGTGACGCCGCTCGCCGCTCCCTCCACCCCCACCCCCTCCGCCCCCACCGCCCTTGCGCAGGTCCGCCGGGAGGTGCTCGACGCCGATCTGCGCCGCCCCCCGCGCCAGGATCATAGCGCGCTCGAGCACGTTGCGCATCTCGCGCACGTTGCCCGGCCAGGGCGCCGACAAGAGGCGGTCCAGCGCCTCGGCGCTGCACGCGCTCGGGCAGCCCGGCATCTGGGGCCCCAGATCGAGCAAGATCCGGGTGACGAGCGCGAGGCGGTCTTCGCGCGAGCGCTCGCGCACCGGCGGCAGCTTGAGCGGCATCACGCTGAGCCGGTAGTACAAGTCCTCCCGAAACCGACCCGCCTGGATATCGCTCGCCAGGTCGCGGTTCGTGGCCGCGATCAGCCGCACGTTCACCGTCATCTCGCGCGTGCCGCCCAGCCGCCGAAACGTCTTCGTGTCGAGCACTTTGAGAAGCTTGGGCTGCAGCTCGGGCGCCAGCTCGCCGATCTCGTCGAGAAAGATGGTGCCCCCGTCGGCCAGCTCGAACAACCCCTGCTTGCGCTCCTTGGCGTCGGTGAACGCACCCTTCTCATGACCGAACAGCTCGGAGTCGAGGAAGGTGGCGGACAATCCGCCACAGTTCACTTCCACAAACGGACCATCGGCCCGCGAGCTGAGCTGGTGAATGATGCGCGCCACCCACCCCTTGCCGGTGCCGCTCTCGCCGGTGAGCAGGAGGCTGGCGTCGGACGGCGCCACCTGCTCGGCCAGGCGCAGCACCTTGTCCATCGCCGGGTCGCGCCAGATGACGGCGTGGCTCTCCTCGGCGACCGCCTCGAGCACCGCGGCGATGAGCGCGGCGTCGGGCGGCAGGGGGATGTATTCCTTGGCGCCGGCGCGGATCGCGCGGACCGCCGCCTCGGCATCGGTGCCGATGCCGCAGGCGACGACCGGGACG